>ERZ857480.78319-NODE-121409-length-71033-cov-8.9977_pt1 | contig 71033 bp, 50 predicted proteins | sample MGYA00519767_ERZ857480 | MGnify/ENA primary metagenome ERZ857480 (study PRJEB31778, sample SAMEA3449210) | human gut metagenome | biome: human gut; feature: human-associated habitat; material: faeces | place: United Kingdom | collected 2010/2012 ...
CGGCGGTGGGCCCCATGCCGTCCTCCGTCGCCAGGAGGAAGAGCTCGACCTTCTCCCTGCTGTACATGCGAACCTCCAGTCCGGACCGCTTCACGGTCCAACTTTCTGTCCGCACCCCCCTTTAGCTGCATAAACAGTCCCTATTTCACCGCAACTTAGGTTGGGTTAGCGGGTGGGGTGCCAGACGTGGAGGGCGCCGCCGAGGACGTCGACCTCGATGCGCGAGGCGACGATGGGCTCGCCGTCGGCTTGGATGGGGTAGTCGGGCTCCTCAAAGGTGAGCTCGGCGTGGCGGCAGCGGCGCATGCGAACCGGCGGCAGCTTGGTATGGTGGCCGTCCTTGGCCGAAAGAAACATAGGCAGGGCAATCGCGCGAGGGACGGGGCCGCAGGCGTAGCAGACGTCGAGCATGCCGTCACAGGGATCGGCATCGGGGCAGATGCGATAGCCCGAGCCATACGTGGGGCCCAGCTGAATCGCCATGATGATCGCCCTTACGCGCTCGGCGGGCGCCCCGTCAAAGCTGACTGTCATGGGGTAGTTGCGGTAGCGCAGACCAAACTGCTCCAGACCCGAGAGGGTGTAGAGCGGAGCGCCAGCGAGGCCCGTCTTTTTGCGCAGCTCGGTGGTGCCCAGGCCGATGGCGGCGTCAATACCGACGGAGAGCGTCTGGTCGTAGTACTCAACGGTAGCCTCGCCGCTGCCGTTCGCAGGGCTCCACGAGCGAATGCGCCCGATGTCCTGACGCTGCAGCTCGCAGGTGAGCAGCGCGCCAAAATCCTTACCGGAGAAATCATCGATACCGAGCGTTTGGGCAAAATCGTTGCCGGAGCCTACGGGCAGGACGGCAAGAGCGGGCCGGACCGCCTCATCCTGTGTCATAAGCCCGTTGACGACCTCGTGAATCACGCCGTCGCCGCCAAGGGCGATAACGGTGCGATAGCCCTGGGCCTGCGCGGCCAGCTCCTTGGCGTGTCCCATACGCTCGGTCAGCACCAGGTCAAACTGGGATGCGCTCGCGGTCATGTCCAAAAAGCGCTGCAGGCGCTCGGCAACTTCGCGCGCCGCACCCGACTGGGCGGCTGGGTTGGCGATGATGAGCGTGCGACCAAAATCAGTTGCGTGCATGGAACGACTCCCGGCGTATGACGTGACGGTGCGGTCGCGCTCAGGTCGAATTGCCCCCGATTGTGGCTGCACGGCGAATACTAACGTCTACTCTATCAGGTCGTTGTGGCGCTCGATAGCATCCGCTACCGTACCGCCCTCATCCACAATAAGCGAACGGCGCTTGGGCGAGATGATGCGCTGGGCGGGGTACACGCCGCGGTGTCCGGCGGTTAGGTAGCTGATAAAGGCCACGATGACAAAGAACCCGGCTGCCGTGCCGTGGAACAGGTCGATGGCCATCATACAGGTGGTGATGGGCACGTTAAGGCCGGCGCAGAACACGCCGAGCATGCCCAGCGCTGCCAGAAAGCTGGGATCGATTCCGACGAGGCAACCTATCCAGCCGCCGAGCGCCGCACCGATACCAAACAGGGGCGTGACCTCGCCGCCTTGGAAGCCGGCGCCCAGGGTGAGCGCTGTGACGACCAACTTGATGGCTGCGTCCGCCAGGGTGGTGTTGCCGGCAAATCCAGCGCCGGAAAGCCACGTGGAAAGGCCGGCGTAGTCCCAGGCGTCGAGGAGGGCATAGGCGGCCAAAACCACGAGTGCGCCTATAAGTGCGCGAACGAGGTAATTGGTGATAAAGAGACCGTACAGGCTCTTGACGGTTCGAACCGACCAGGCAAAGAGGCGTGCCGCCAGACCGAAGATGATGGCGCTGATAACAGCGATGACGACTGTCTTGGGCGTCATGGCGGGAACGCTGGCGATGACATTCGCCTCGTACTCGGTACCCAGGGCGAGTGATGTGAAGTAGCCGGTAAACGAGGCGACTAAGCAGTAGATGCCCGCGGTGTAGTCGATCTTGCCGATAAAGCACATCTCCATGCCAAAGAAAGCTCCGGCAAGGGGCGAGCCGAATACGGCGCCAAAGGCCGACGAGATGCCGGCGAGCATGAGGTCGTGGTGATCATGCTTTTTGAGGTGGGCGAGGCTCGAGATGTTGCTGGCGATGGTGCCGCCAATCTGAACCGCAGCTCCCTCGCGACCGGCCGATCCGCCCGTTAGGTGCGTGAGCGTGGAGCAGACGAAGGTGAGGACGGCCATGCGCATATGGATAAGGCGTGTGCCCAGAGCGGAGTCGATGACCAGGTTGTTGCCTCGTTTGGCGGCAAGACCGTGGTTTTTGTACACCCATGCGGTGGCAACGCCCACAACGGGAAGCAGTGCGTAAATCCACGCATGGTGTTCGCGATAGTCGGTGGCGATATTCAACGAGGCCAAAAACGCCCAAGCGGCGACGCCCATGGCGAGCGAGACGATGACGACGAGTACGAGCAACTTGGCGCTCGCGAGTAGGTTGCGGGCGTTGCGGCGCGTGTCGGCAGCCAAGAGCTGCTCGGAGCGGGTGAGCTGATGCCTGCCTGCCATGATGACGTCGTTCAGGGAGAAAAAGCCGCCGTCGTCGAGCGGCTGGGAATGATCCTGAGCCTCGTTTGCGCTTTCGGGTTTGTCGTTATGAGCCATACGTTCCTCTTTTAGGTTGCAACGCAAGCATTATAGAACGCGGCAAATGCGGCGAGCCGGTGGGTTGGTTTCCATTCTGTTTCGCGGCCTGCAACCGACAGGTGTATTTGCGGGTACAGGCCGAGTCGCGGTCGTGCGACGGGGGATTATACTGAGACAAGCATAAAGAATCGGCGCCCCTGTTGTGCGCCGTGGCATTAAGAGGTGCATATGGCAGAGAAACTCATTCCGCTGGATGACGCACAGTCGATTGTCCTGTCGCACGTTGCTCCGACCGATCTCGTCGAGATTCCCGTGTGGCAGGCCGCCGGTCTTCCCTTGGCCGAGGACGCGGTGGCCGATATCGACATCTCGCCGTTTGCCAACAGCGCTATGGACGGATATGCCGTGCGCTCGGCGGACTTGGCGCAGGCATCTGGCGAGGCGCCGGTGACGCTCGATGTTATCGGACATGAGGCCGCGGGTCATGTGTTTGGGGACGCAATCGGCGCGGGCGAGACGGTCCGCATCATGACGGGCGCGCCGGTACCCGAAGGTGCCGATGCCGTGGTGAAATACGAGATCGTCGAGGTGCTCGACGGTGACGGCAACGAGGGCTCGCGTGTGAGGTTCTCGGCGCCGGCAAAGGTGGGGGAGAACGTTCGCTCTGCTGCCGAGGAGGCCCATGCCGGCGATGTCGTGATGCACGCCGGCGAGGTCGTGGCTCCGGCGGGCGCGGGTTTGCTGGCAAGCGCCGGATACACGAGCGTGAAGGTGCACGCTGCCCCGCGTGTGGGCATCATCTCGCTGGGCACGGAACTGGTCGCACCGAGCAACGTGCCGGCGCGCGGGCAGATTCGCGACTCCAACTCGTCGGCGTTGATGGCCGAAGCACTCGATGCAGGAGCCGAGCCCGTGTTCTACGGCATTGCGCCCGATGATGAGCAGGCGATTGCCGAGCTGGTGCATCGTGCCATGCAGGAGTGCGATTTTGTCATTACGAGCGGTGGCGCCTCGGCGGGCGATTACGACTACGTGACGGCGCTGGTCCAGCGCGAGGGCGAGGTGCTGTTCGATCGCATCTCGATGCGTCCGGGCAAGGCCATCACGTTTGGCTTGCTCGGGGGTAAGCCGTATCTGGGGCTTTCGGGCAATCCCGCGGCGGCGTATGTGGGCTTTGAGATGCTCGCCCGCCCGGCGATTCGCAAGATGCGTGGTTTTGCCGAGGGGGCGCGTCCCGTGCAGCGAGCGGCTCTTACCCACGGTGTGAAAAAGCGCCAGGACCGACGCTTCTTCGATCGCGCCACGGTTTTGCGCGACCCCGAGACCGGTGAGTTGTTGGTGACCGAGGCCAAGACGCAGAATTCGGCGCTACTCGGCACGATGCAGCGGGCTAACTGTCTGCTGCGTATTGACGAAGGGCCGTGTGAGCTCAAGGCGGGAGATGTCGTGGATGTCGTGCGTGTCGACCTGCCTGAGGACGCCGTGTTGTAGGAGGAATGCTATGGAGTTGAAGATTTCGATCGTGACGTGCTCGGATACGCGCGACCTTGCCCAGGACGAGGCTGGGGCCGCACTCGAGGAACTTATCGAGGCGCAGGGCTGGGCGGTCGCCTCACATGTGGTCGTGCGTGATGACGTCAGCGAGATCGGTGATGCCATTGCAGAAGCCGCCGATGAGTGCCACGCCAATGTCGTGCTCACCTGCGGCGGAACGGGTCTTTCGATGCGCGATGTGACGCCCGAGGCGACGCGTGCCGTCTGCGACCGCGATGTGCCGGGTATTGCCGAGGCGATTCGCGCGTACTCGATGACCAAGACGCGCCGCGCCATGCTCTCGCGCGCTATTTGCATGCAACGAGGTCATACACTTGTCGTAAACTTTCCCGGTTCTACAAAGGCCGCCCGCGAAAGCTGGGAGGCCATAGCGGACCAGCTGGAGCATGCGGCTCAGATGACAGCGGGCGGCGGACATACCAACTAAGCGGTTTACCTGCGGCGGGGCGACCTGAACGGCTGCTCCGCTTTTGTTTTCCACCGAAGCGACGCCGAGGTGCACGGTAACTTGAAACTATATTCTCTGACGAGAATAATTTCTCACTATCATTATTCGCGCAAAAGTATAATCTGATTGCAGATTATAGCCCGCGGTGGGGTACCCGGGCACAAGGTCCGAAAGGGTTGAATATGTTCGATATGGTTTCTCGCCGCGGATTCGTCTCGCTTTCTGCTGTCGCCGCTACCAGCCTTGGTCTTGCCGGCTGCTCGGGTAGCAAGACGTCTGAGCCGGCCGGATCCGATGCCGGTTCTGCTGAGGCGTCTTCTAAGAAAGCTGTTGAGCTGCAAGTCTTTGCTGCCAACTCGCTCGAGAAGGCTCTGCCCGAGGTCCAGGAGCTCTATACCGACCAAACCGGTACTACCTTTGCCGACACGCAGTTTAAGGCCTCCGGCGACCTCGTTGAGCAGATGCGTGCCGGTGCCGCCGTCGACGTGCTTATCACCGCTTCCAAGGGCACCATGGATGACGCCGAGGCCGCCGGACTCGTCGATGCCGACACGCGTGAGGACATGTTCGTCAACGACCTCGTGATCATTCGCGCCGAGGGCTCCGACACCAAGGTCGAGGCCATCGCCGACGTCGCGAATCTGGACGGCAAGATCGCCGTTGGCGACGCCAAGACCGTTCCCGCTGGCAAGTATGCCAACCAGGCCCTGGCCTCCGTGGGCCTCTACACCGGCACCGAGGGCGACGGCGGCGAGTATGCGCCCGAGATCGCCGATAAGGTTGCCCTGGCCGATAAGGTGGGCACCGCCGCCGCCTATGTGTCCACAGGCGACTGCGTGGCCGGTTTTGTCTACAGCTCCGATATCTTCCGTTACGACGGCATCGAGGAGGCCTTCGTGTGCCCCGAGGATTCGCACAAGCCCATCGTGTATCCGGGTGCCGTTGCAGAGAGCTCCGAGCACGCCGACGAGGCCAAGGCGTTCATCGACTTTTGTCTGACCAACAAGAAAGCTCAGAAGATTTGGGCTAAGTACGGCTTTGAGCTTTCCGCGTAGTGCGGCTTGGCGCGATAATTCCATCGTTTTGTGTTTCACTCCGTCCTTGTATTCGCTTGGAGCTTTTCGTGCTTAATAGATTCCGCATGCTTGTCGCCTGTGCTTTGACCTTCGCGCTTTGCTGTGTGCCGGGATTTGCGTTGGCTGGGGATGCTGAGGACGGGGCCCAGGTTGCTGCGACCGCTCATGGGCTTTCCTATGGGATCGAGGGTTTTGAGCGGTTGGCCAAGGGGACCGCCCGTGCCATGGAAGGCCAGCCTGAGGGCTACCGGTTTCCCGTTGACGAGGACGTGGACCTTGTGGTGGCGCCTGCTGCCGATTGCGTTGTGGTGTGGATATCGCCCAAGGCGGTCGAGAAGTTTGGATTGGATCCGCAGGACAACGAGTGCGTATCGGGTCTCAAGGCCCTCGTCTGTGACCTCGACAGCGCAAACTGCATGGGAGGTGCGCGGCTGGGGGACGTGGATCTTCCTTGGTATGTCACGGCGGAAACAACGTTTGATGCCGGCGGGTATACCTATGGCTTTGATGAGCGCGGTGCGGATGGGGACCGCTATGTGGTGATTTCATCGGCCTCGGGTGATGCCAAGGGCGGAGCGCGTTGGCTTGATAGCGCTCAAATGGTAGAAGCATCGTCTGTCGTGATGCGGGATGAGCAGGGGCCCTTGACCTCCCTGGCTTCCTTTTTGGGCGACATCGACTATCGCCCGTTTTGGGTGTCCATAAAAACGAGTGGCCTTGCCCTGCTGATCTCCTTTGCGCTGGGCCTGTTCGCCGCGTGGAAGACTATGGGTACCTCGAGTCGCATCAAGGGCCTGCTCGATTCGGTCTTTACGGTTCCTATGGTGCTGCCGCCCACGGTCTGCGGCTTTCTGCTCCTCATGCTGTTTGGCCGCTCGACCGGGGTGGGCCAGTGGCTCATCGCGCACGGCATCTCGATCGTCTTTACCTGGCCCGCGGCGGTGATCTCTGCCGTCGTCGTGTCGTTCCCGCTCGTCTATCGTACGGCACTCGGAGCCTTCGAGAGCCTCGACACGCAGATGCTCGATGCGGCGCGCACGCTGGGCTGGTCCGAGCGTCGCATCTTTACCAAGCTTATGATGCCGCTCGGCTGGCCCTCCATCGCCGCCGGCACGGTGCTCGCCTTTGCCCGCGCGATGGGCGAGTTTGGCTGCACTCTGTTCTTTGCGGGCAACTACGCCGGCATTACCCAGACCATTCCCATCGCCATCTACTTTGAGTGGATGGGTGGCAATACGTCGGTGGCGCTCTTTTGGGTCGTGGTCGTAATTGCGTTCAGCTTCCTGGTCATTCTGTTCATCAATATGTACACGGCGCATTCGCAAAAGTACCGCGAGCGCGGCCTGTCCCGCGCGGAGCGCAAGCAGGCCAAGCAGCTGAGCGGCCAGACCGATTCGCTCGACCCAGTCGGTGGCGATGCACTGCGCATCGATCGCGAGGCGCTGGCCGAGCTCATGCGCGATGACGCCGTCTCGAAGGGAGGTCGATAGGCCGTGTCGCTTGTCCTGGATATCAAAAAGCGCTTTCCGGGGTTTATGCTCGACATGCAGCTTGAGGCCGGCGAGGAGCGTGTGGCGCTGCTGGGCGCCTCGGGTTGTGGCAAGAGCTGTACACTGCGCTGCATTGCCGGTGTGGAGACCCCCGACGAGGGCAAGATCGTTGTCAACGGCGTGACCTTTTTTGACTCGGCGGCGGGCATCAACCTGTCGCCCCAGGAGCGCAAGTGTGCCCTGCTGTTCCAAAACTATCAGCTGTTTCCCAACATGACGGTCGCCGATAACGTGTGCGCCGGTGTAAAGGACGCGGGCGACGCCGCCGCGCGCAAAAAGCTCGCCGAACGCTATCTGGGCATCTTTGGCCTGACCGATTTCGCCGACCGCTATCCCGCGCGTCTCTCGGGCGGCCAGCAGCAGCGCGTGGCGCTTGCCCGTATGGTGGCGGCGCATCCGGGCATTTTTATGTTCGACGAGCCCATGAGCGCGCTCGATTCCTATCTTAAGAGCGCACTCGAGCAGAACATGCTCGACCTGTTCGATGTATGCAACCGCACCGTGCTCTACGTGAGCCACGACATCGACGAAGCGTGCCGCCTGTGCCAGCGTATCTGCGTGATGCACGACGGGCATGTTGAGGAGATCGGCTCCATTGAGGACGTGGTCCGCCGCCCGCAGACGCTGGCGGCGCTGCGCCTGACGGGCTGCAAGAATACAAGCCGGGCGCGCAAGATCGGCGACGAAGAAGTTGAAGCCCTCGACTGGGGCATGACCTTTAACGTGGGCCGCGAGGTTCCCGATAATGTGGTGTACCTGGGCATTCGCGCAAGCTACTTCCATGTTGACAATCGTGCTGAGCGGGGTCGCAACAGCTACGACCTGCACGTGGCGCGCGTGAGCGATTCGCGTTTTGAGCGCCTGGTGCTGTTGGATGCGCCGCGGGCCGATGCGCCCACGCGTCTGCAGTGGAAGGTCAACAAAGTGGGCATGCCTGTCGACGAGCTACCGCAAGCAGGCGAGACGCTGCGCATGCATTTTGATGCCAGCAGGATCCATTTGGTTTGTCGATAGCGCCGGGTAATGCCGTCGGGGATATAAGCCTCGGCGGCTTTGCTTTTGTCGTTCGTCGAATGAGAGATGACAAACTCTTATCAACACAGATAATTATTTATTAAACGACGGCACACGATGCTGTCGTACGAATGTCAACGGTGTTCGCATGGTCGATGACCGTTGATATAGTTGACATCAACTGGTTAAGGAGGGTGCGCACATGCCGCAGACGACATACATTTGCCGCGTTGCCGCGCGTGCCCTATATATCGCTCGGAGCCGCATATGAGCAGGTATGTTCACGGCTCCGGGAGAGACGACGCACAACTAAATAATCGACCGCAAAGCAGGTTCCCTAAAATTCCGGGTTTGAGCGCGGCTGGGTTTTCGCCACCCACCGTGCAGCAATACCGTAGCTATTCATTTTTGGTTCGAGAGGGGAACCGCCATGGCTGAAGAATTTGATTTCCATCCGATGTGGGAGAGCCTCGGCATGAATCTTGCCGACCACGACATGCTGCTGGGCGCCGTGGGTCAGATGTACGGCGATATGTTCCTGACGCAGAACAATCGCCCCAAGTCCACGTCCTACCTGGATTTTGTCGCCACCAACATCCACAGCGGCCGTATTAAGGAGATGCTCGACAAGAAGGAGGCCGGCGAGGCCACCAAGATCGTCGGTTCGTTCTGTGTGTACGTGCCCGAGGAGATCGTGCTTGCCTGCGACGGCATCCCCGTGGGCCTGTGCTCGGGTGCCGACTGGGCAACCGACAAAGTCGAGGAGCACTTGCCGCGCAACACTTGCCCGCTCATCAAGAGCTTTGCCGGCTTTAAGCTGGGCGAGGTCTGCCCCTACATCGAGTCGAGCGACTTGGTAGTCGGCGAGAACACCTGCGATGGCAAGAAGAAGGCCTACGAGTTCTTTGCCACGCAAAAGAACATGTACGTCATGGATATTCCCAACGTACACGACGAGTCGACGCTCGTGACCTGGAAGGCCGAGGTTAAAAAGCTTGCCGCCAAGATCGAGGAAGAGTGCGGCGTCACGATTACGTCTGAGCGTCTGAAGGCCGCCATCCACGCCGTCAATGAGAAACGTCGCGCCCTGCAGCGCCTCGCTGCCACGCGCGCTGCCGACCCTGCACCTATTAGCGGTCTCGACAGCCTGCTGACCGTTCAGGCCGCCTTTATGGACGACACGCCGCGTCTGACCGGAGCCATCAACGATATGGCGGCTGAGTGCGAGCAGCGTGTCGAGGCCGGCGAGGGCGTGGCGCCCAAGGGGACCAAGCGCATCCTGTACACCGGCACGCCCATGGCCGTGCCCAACTGGAAGCTGTTCAACCTCATCGAGAAGGCCGGCGGCGTCGTGGTGGGCGAGGAGTCCTGCACGGGCTCGCGCTACTACAAGGACCTGGTCGATGAGTCCGGCGAGACGGTCGACGAGATGCTCGACGCCATCGCCGAGCGCTACTTCAAGATCAACTGCGCCGTCTTTACGCCCAACGACCAGCGTATGAAGGACATTGTCCAGATGGCGCACGACCTGCATGCCGACGGCATCGTCGACGTGGCCTTGCAGTTCTGCACACTCTACGAAATGGAGTCCTTCGCCGTGGAGAAAGCTGCCGAGGAGGCCGGCATTCCGTTTATGCACATCACCACCGACTACGCCGGCGAGGACGCGGGGCAATTGCAGACGCGCATTGAAGCTTTCTTGGAAACCATTTAGGGCTATCCGTCTTGGTGACTTCCCCAGGCACCCGATCTTGCCGTTCAAACCGTCGCTTGCGTGCCAAAGTGCGCGGCGCTCCTCTTTCACGGCAACCTCGGGCACCTGGGAAAGCCGTTTCCTTGGTTGGTTAAAAGGTTTCTTAAGGAGTTATATGTCGGAAAATATTGAGCAGCCGTTGCCGTCCACGTTTGAGGAGTTCAACGAGCAACGCAAGGCGGCGTTTATTCGTGTCAAGGATTACAAACAGGCCGGCAATCGCCTGGTCGGCTTTTTGTGCAGCTATACGCCGCTCGAGATTATCGATGCCGCGGGCGCTGCAAGCGTGGCCTTGTGCGGCACATCCGATGAGGTGATTCCCGAGGCCGAGAAGGTGCTGCCGGCAAATCTGTGTCCGCTCATCAAGTCGACCTACGGTTTTGCCTATTCGCAAAAGTGCCCGTTTACGTACTTTAGCGACATGATCATCGGCGAGACCACCTGCGACGGCAAGAAGAAGATGTACGAGCTACTCAACGAGCTCAAGCGCACGCACATTCTGCATCTTCCGCAGGGTCGCGACCGCGCCTACGAGCGCGAGGGCTGGTACGAGGAGTGCCGTCTGCTCAAGGAGGAGCTTGAGGGTTTCTACGGTATCACGATTACCGACGATGACCTGCGCGCTGCCGTCCGTCGTCGCAACCGCTTGCGTGCGGCCCAGCTCGAGATGTTTGCGCTGCAGGCCAACCAGCCGGCGGCCATGAGCGGCGTCGACCTGATGAGCACCATGTTTGCCGGTACGTTCAGCTTTGATATCGAGGCCTATACGCAGCAGCTGGAGCAAAAGGTTGCCAAGCTGCGCGAGGCCTACGACGCGGGCGAGCGCCCGGTTGCGGCGGATGCCAAGCGCATTCTGATCACCGGTTGCCCGGTGGGCGGTGTGATCAACAAGATCGGCCGCACCATCGAGTCCAACGGCGGTGTGGTCGTGTGCATGGACGACTGCTCGGGCGAGCGCACGGCGGCCATGATGATCGACCCGGAGGCTCCCGACATCCTGCGCGCCATCGCCGACCGCTACCTGGATATCAACTGTTCGGTCATGACGCCCAACGACGGTCGTATGGAAAATACGCTGGCCATGTGCGAGAAGTACCACGTCGATGGCGTGGTAGAGAGCGTGTTACAGGCCTGCCACACCTTCAACGTTGAGAGCGCGCGCATGCAGGAGGCCGTCGAGGGTGCGGGTATTCCGTACATGAAGATCGAGACCGACTACAGCAACGGCGACATGGGCCAGATTGAGACCCGCATCGCCGCCTTTATCGAGACCCTGTAGCTTCCTCAGGCACCGGATCTTGCTCCTCAAACCGTCGCTTGCGTACCCATAGTACGCTGCGCTCCTCTTTCGGGGCAATCTCCGGTACCTGAGAAACCTAGAGCTAAGGCGCCTGAACGCGCCGCTACCTTTGATGTTTAGATTGGGAGAGAGCCATGATAGGGATCGGGATCGATATCGGGTCTACGGCGGCTAAGGCTGCTGTGGTCGATGGGGAGGGTTCGGTGGCGTGGACGTGCGTGCAGCCAACCGGGTTTTCCTCGGTCGATGCTTCCGAGCGGCTGCGCGAGGCACTGGCGGCGGCCGGCTATGACGTGACGGGCGACGAGGTTCGCGTGATCGCGACCGGCTACGGTCGTGTCGCCGTGCCCTATGCGCACAAGGTCGTGACCGAGATTACCTGCCACGGTACCGGTGCCGTGCGCCTGTTTGGCGATCACGGCACCGTGATCGACGTGGGCGGTCAGGACACCAAGGTCATTCAGCTTAAAAGTGGTCGAGTGGCCAAGTTTGCCATGAACGACAAGTGCGCCGCCGGCACGGGGCGCTTTTTGGAGATCATGGCCGACCGCCTAGGTATTTCCCAGCAGCAGATGGCCGATCTGGCACGTTCCGGCGAGCCTACCAAGATTTCCAGCATGTGCACGGTGTTTGCCGAAAGCGAGGTCATCAGCCTGATCGGCCGTGGCGAGCCGCGCGAGAACATTGCGCGTGGCGTGATCGACAGCGTGGTCTCGCGCGTGGCGACCATGGCCGGGCAGGCCGCGGGCGCCCCGTACTACCTGACCGGTGGCCTGTGCGAGAACGCCTTCGTGGTGGAGCGGTTGGGCGAGCTACTGGGGTCGCCGGTGACCACCTCGCCCCAGGCTCGCTTTGCCGGAGCGATCGGCGCGGCGATTCGCGCACAGGCGCTCAATTAATGCATCCGCCGTCGGCTCGCATTCATGCGTATACTGGGAGAAAATGATTGACCGATGAGAGGAGGTATCGATGGCTGACGATCAGATTAAGCTCACGTCTATGACGGCCGCGAGCGGTTGAGCCGCCAAGCTGGCTCCCGGAGCCCTCGCCCAGGTCCTGGGCGATTTGCCCAATGTGCATAATGACAACTTGCTCGTGGGGTTCGATACCTCCGACGATGCGAGCGTCTTCAAGGTGGGGGAGAACCTGGGCCTCGTGCAGTCCGTCGACTTCTTCCCACCCATGGTGGACGACCCCTTCCTCTTTGGCCAGATCGCCGCCGCCAACTCGCTGTCGGACATCTACGCCATGGGGGGCACTCCCTCGCATGCCATGAACCTGCTCTGCATCCCCAGCTGCCTAGGGGTGGAGGTGGCCGGTCAGATCTTGGCGGGCGGCGCCGACAAGTGCGTCAAGGCGGGCTGCACCATCGCGGGCGGCCACACCATCAACGACGATGAGCCCAAGTACGGCCTGTCCGTCTCGGGTTTTGTGCAGCTCGACCGCATGCTTGCCAACGGTGGGGCGCGCCCGGGTGATGTACTGCTGCTCACCAAGCCGGTGGGCTCGGGCATCATCACCACGGCCATTAAGGGCGAGCTTATCGAGCAGGACGAGGCTAGCCCGATGTTTGACTCGATGCGCACCCTCAACGAGGCTCCGATTCGTCTGGCCGAGGGACTCGAACTTCACGGCTGTACCGACATTACGGGCTTTGGCCTGATCGGGCACGCATGCGAGATGGCCGAGGGCTCGGGCGTGCAGATTGAGCTTGTGTCGGGGGCGGTGCCGCTCTTTGATCAAGTGCTCGGCATGGCGCGTCTGGGCATTATCCCCGCGGGCTCCTACCGCAACCAGGACTTCTTTGGCCCGCGCGTGGCGGCTGACGATGACCTGGAGCCGGGCATGTTGGATGCGTTGTACGATCCGCAGACCTCGGGAGGCCTGCTCATCGCGGCGCCTGCTGCCGATGTGGATGAACTTGCGCGTCGCCTGGATGCCGAGGGGCGCATCGCGGCCGTTGTCGGGCGCGTTTGCGAGGCAGAGCCGGGCGGTCCCGCCGTCCGCGTTGTTCGCTAGCCCGCACGTTTATGTAACTGTTTACCGTTCTCTAGAACGGTTCTTTCGAAAGGAAAAACTATGTCTACCAAAATTGAAGTCAATGCCATGGGCGATGCCTGCCCGCTGCCCGTTGTCAAGACGCTTAAGGCACTCAAACAGCTTGATGGCGGGGGTGCCGTGGTGACCTCGGTCGATAACGATACCGCCGTCAGGAACATCTCTAAGATGGCGCAGGAGAAGGGCTGCACGGCCTCGGTCGAGAAGGTTTCTGACGCCGAGTGGCACGTGACCGTGGCGACCTCTGGCGCCGTTGCCGTGGCCGATCCCGAGCAGGACGGTGCTGCCTTCTGTGATGCCAGCGCCGGCAAGGGCAAACTCGTCATTTCCGTCCACACCGACTGCATGGGCCGCGGCGACGACGAGCTGGGCCACAAGCTCATGAAGGCCTTCATCTTTGCCGTGACGCAGCAGGAGGAGCTGCCCGCGACTATGCTGTTCTACAACGGCGGTGCCAAGCTCACCGTAGAGGGCTCGCCGGTGCTCGACGACCTGAAGGGCCTGGCCGAGCAGGGTGTCGAGATTCTCACCTGCGGTACCTGCCTGGACCACTATGGCATTAAAGACCAGCTTGCGGTGGGCGAGGTCACCAACATGTACGTGATCGTGGAGAAGATGGAGCAGGCCGTGCGCGTCGTGCGCCCGTAGCGTATTGGTTGGAGTTGCCATGAGGGAGAAGCGCCCGGCGCTTGTCATCACGTTTCCCACCACGGCGGCCGCCATGGGTTGCGAGTCCTTGTGCGTCGAGCGCGGCCTTCCCGGGCGAACGATTCCCGTACCCGGGGAGGTCGCTGCCGGCTGCGGTCTGGCGTGGAAGGCGTTGCCTGTCGATGAGGAGCTGCTGCGCGGCGAACTCGCCGCGGCGGGCATTCCCACCGAGGGCTTTACGGTGATTGATATGTGGGAGGTCGTGCGATGATCTATCTGGATAACGCGGCGACGACCATGCACAAGCCGCAGACGGTCATCGATGCCGTGACGCAGGCGATGTGCTCGCTCGGCAATGCCGGGCGCGGCGCCACGTCGGGTGCGCTCGACGCGGCGCGTACGATTCACGGTTGCCGTGCCAAGCTCGCGCGCCTTTTAGGTTGCCCGAGGGCGGACCATGTGTGCTTTACGCCCAACTCCACGGCGGCGCTCAACACCGTCATCAATGGCGTGGTGCGCCCCGGCGACCGTGTGGTCACAACGGTGCTCGAGCACAACTCCGTGCTGCGTCCGCTTAACCGCCTTGCGGCAGAGCAGGGTGTGACCGTTGAGCATGCGGGCTGCGACGCGAACGGCGTGCTCGACTACGACGAGCTCGAGCGGTTGGTCACGCCCGGTACGCGTGCCGTGGTGGTGACGCATGCCTCTAATGTGACCGGCAACGCGGTCGACATTGCGCGCGTGGCGGCCATAGCCCATGCGGCCGGCGCGCTTGTGATCGTCGATGCCTCGCAGTCTGCCGGCACGGCGCATATCGATATGCAGACCATGGGGCTTGACGTGGTGTGCTTTACCGGCCACAAGGGACTGATGGGCCCGCAGGGCACCGGCGGCCTGGCCGTGGCGGAGGGCATTGACGTGGCTCCGTGGGCCATGGGCGGCACGGGCGTGCACAGCTTCGATGCGCTGCAGCCGCTTGAGTGGCCCACGCGCCTTGAGGCGGGCACGCTCAACGGCCATGGCATCGCGGGACTTTCCGCAGGTCTCGACTTTATCGAGGCCCAGGGTGGGGTCGAGGCGATTGCTGCCCACGAGCGTGCGCTTGCTGGTCGCTTCCTTGCCGGTGTGCACAAGATTCCGGGGATTAAGCTCTACGGTGCGTTTGACCAACCCGCGCGCTCGGCGATCGTGTCGCTCAACGTTGGCGATATCGACTCTGCCGAGATCTCGGATGCGCTCATGCAGGGGTGGGGGATTGCGACGCGCCCCGGCGCCCATTGCGCCCCGCTCATGCACTGTGCGCTGGGGACCGAGCGCCAGGGCGTTGTCCGTTTCTCGTTTGGGTATTTCAACACGACCGAAGAAGTCGACACGGCTATCGATGCTCTGTGCGATTTAGCCTGCTAAAGCTGCTAGACCGTTTATACTTGCGGGACGGGTGTTTTGCCCGTCCCGTTTTTGTTTCGACCCGAAAGGTGGTCCCATGGCTTCATCCGCCCCGCGCGGTCTGCGCTCCGACCATGTCGTCACCGTCGGCATCGCCCTGTTCTCGATGCTCTTTGGCGCCGGCAACCTCATTATTCCGCCGCTGCTGGCGCTGCAGGCAGGTTCTGCCACGCCGGTCGCCATGCTCGGCTTTCTGATTGCCGCCATCGGCCTGCCCGTCATGGGTTTTATCGCCGTGGCGCTTGCTGGAACGGCGCGCGAGCTTGCCGGCCGCGTGCACCCCAAGTTTGGTGAGTTCTTTGTCGCGGCGGTGTATCTGGCCATCGGCCCGTGCCTGGCCATTCCGCGCACGAGCTCCACGGCCTTCGAGATGCTGGTGCCGCTGCTGCCCGAGGGCGTCTCGCTCGGCACGGCTCGCCTGGTCTTTGCCATCGGGTTCTTCGTGGTCGCGTTTGCGCTCACGCTGCGCCCGGGTGTCATCACACGCGTACTCGGTCGCATTACGGGCCCCGCGCTCATTGCGCTCATCGTGCTGGTCGTGGGTGCTGCCTTGATCTCGCCACTGGGACCGGCTGCCGCGCCTCAGGCTCCCTACGATGCGGGCGCCGCCGTGCAGGGCTTCCTGACCGGCTATCAGACCATGGACCTGCTCGCGTCGCTCGCCTTCGGCATCATCATTGCCGAGACCATCCACGAGTTGGGTGTTACCGATGACAAGCGCGTGGCCTTCGAGATTTCGCGCTCCGGTGTGATCGCCGGTGTGCTCATGGCCGTCATCTACTGCGGCCTGGCGCTTGCCGGCATGCAGCTCGGCACGGTCATGCCCGATGCCACTAACGGCGCCGCCATCCTCGCCCGCTCTGCCTCCATGCACTTTGGCCTTGTCGGCACGGTCGTGGTCTTTGCAATCTTTTTCCTCGCCTGCATGAACGTGTGCATCGGCCTCATCAGCTGCTGCTCGCGTTACTTCTGCGAGACGTATGTGGTTAAAGGGGGAGCGGAGGCTTCCGAGGAGGCTATGCGCCGTCCCTTTGCGATTCTCGCCTTTGTGTTCGCGGCGTTTTCGTGCGTGCTCTCCAACGTTGGCCTCGACGTGATCCTCATGTTCTCGGTGCCCATGCTCAACGCCCTGTATCCCGTCGCCATCGTGCTGGTGCTTATGGGCCTGGTGCATGGTTTTTGCGATGCGCATCCGCAGGTGTGGGTTTGGGTCGGCGGCGTTGTCGCGGTGCAGAGCGTAATCACTTCGGTCCGCGATGCGTTCTTTGCTGGCGCGTGGCTGCCGTTCGATGCGTTGCCGCTGGCAGACATTGGAGCCGCGTGGGCGCCGTTCGCCGTGGTGGCGTTTGTGATTGGTCTGCTCCACAGCCGGTTTGTCGCACATTCGAGGAGCTAGAACATCGCCGCTTGCACAGGCGGGGAGTCTCCCCTATAATTTCCTTCGCTTTGGGACACGCAAGGTTTATGCCTTAGCTGCTCAACACCTTCGGGACGTGGCGCAGTTTGGTAGCGCGCCTGCTTTGGGAGCAGGATGTCGCAGGTTCAAATCCTGTCGTCCCGACCATATCTTGCGGGCGTAGTTCAATGGTAGAACCCCAGCCTTCCAAGCTGATGACGCGGGTTCGATTCCCGTCGCCCGCTCCATAGGATAGTTTTAACGGCTTTGGCTCCATTTGGTGCCAGGGCCGTTTTCATATATATGCCGGGGACCCCACATCCCCACCTAAGTTGCGGTGAAATAGTTCCTGGATTAGCCGCAAAAGCTGTTATCCAGGAACTATCTCACCGCAACTTATTGAGGCCGAGCGGGCTGGGTCGATGATGGGTTCTGTTGTCGAGAAGATGAGGACAGCCGGTCAGGAGTCTGCGTAGGGTTTTGCGGTTGGTATACCGTAGCCGCGCATCATGGAGCCGAACGCTTTGACATCGTAGGTGTCTGAGAGCTTGAAATGAATGACGTTGTGGCCCATGGCACGCAGGTTCGCGTCGCGCATGAGGGCAGCTCGATAGGTTTTTGCCGCAGTATGTTCCGGATCATTTTGGGCATCGTCCTCAAACTTGCCTAGTCCATGCAGCTCAGCCAGCATCCAAGAGCCGTTTGGCATCTGCCAGCCGTAATCTGCCAAATAATAGCCGGCGTTTCCCGGTCGAGTGATTTCAACCTGAAGTTCAGGAGCGGCAACTCCCGCCAGAATCATTGCCGCCCGTGCTTCGGATTCTCCACCGTTATCCGATCTGCCATCCATATGTTCAAAAACGTCAAATGCGCGCGCGATGCCATGCAGTCCGCGGCAGTTCGCTTGTGCATATGCACGCAATTCTTCACGCTCGACACCGTACTCACGAGCCAACCCGTCGACATAGCCTAGTGCATATCGAAAAGCGCTCGTTCGGGCGATGTCGACCACCGTGCGATATGGATCCGTTAACGTAAACGGGCCGAGCTGCCATACGTCGCCCGGCCGCCAGCGTCGGTATTCAACGAATTCGTACATATCGCGTCTGGTGGAACGCGGCAGCAGCACTTGCACCTTGTCGAGAAGCGAATATGCAGAACCGATGCCATAGAGCAGCGCCGCCGTTGCTCCACAAAACACGGCATCCGGTTCAACGACCGCAATAGCGGATGCCAATTGAAAGATGCGATCTTCGACGCCGAGGTCATTCCAATACACGGAATCAGCGTAGACATGGTTGTAGAGTCGAATAATCATCTCTTTTTGCATGAGCGCGTAGGCACAGCGTTCATCCCATTTTTTGGTAGCCACAAACAGGTGCCCGCCATGATGGGCCTTGAATAACCGGAAGAACAGCTCTACTTGCGGTTTGGAACAGCGTTTATCATGACTCATTTTCGACCCTATGGTCTTGAGGGGGAGTGAATGACACTACGCTAACCCATATTTGGTCCGCCAGACCTTGCCATGAACTGACCAAAAGCTTGACGGGGCAGGTCAGAGTCATGAATCAGAGCCAAACATATCGGCAAACGGTTGATTAGTGTCCCTCGGCGGCACTAAAAACCACCCTTACAGAAAGTTGCGGTGAAATAGTTCCTGAAAAGCTCGAATAAGCCTAAATCCAGGAACTATTTCACCGCAACTTAGGAGGGGATGGGGCTGAGGGGCGGGCGATGCCGTTGCCTGTTGGCTAGTGGCGGGATTGGTGGCGGAGCTTGTCGATGGTGGAGTCGGTGCTTCGGCTGCGGGCTTCGGCGGCGCGGTCGCGGGCGTCGGCGGCGGTTTGGCGTTTACGGCGGTAATCGATCATGCCTTGGATGATGGGCTTGCCAAAGCTCACGACATCATCGTTGTAGATGGCGGTTCGGGCTGCTAGGAGGCAGTCGGTAAAGTCCATATGGGTCTTGCCAAAGAGTTTGATGGCAAGGGCGACAACGGTGGGCTCGTCGACCATGACATCATCGAGCAGCCTTTTCATGGCTGCAGCAATCTCAACGCGGGGAACCTTATAGACGTCGCGCAGCGTGACCACGACGCGCGTGATGATTTCGGGGTAGACACGAGCGGTGCGCGTGGCGATGACCTTGGCGGCGCGTGGCGACAGAACTTCGTCGTCGTCAAGCAGGTAGCGCAGGATGACGGTCTCGTCGATGATGGTGCTACTCATGGATATCTACTTCCTCGGGACCCAAAACCGACTCGTCGCTTTCTGTGGCTAGGTATTCAATCCAGGCATTGCGCTCCTCGGAGCGGCGATTGGGGTCCCCATATGCTTTGAGCAGTCCATAGGCGGCCGTGCCGTCCTTGGAGCGCACGGCGACCGGCTGAAAGGGGAGCTTGCGCATCAAAATACTCTGCGCGACAAATAGACGGACAGCCTCGGCGAGCGATGTGCCCATGGCGTCGTAGAGACGCTCGGCATGCTGCTTGTCTTCCTCGCGAATGCGCACCTGCAGGATGGCTCGTTTTTGAGTCGATGACATCACTGGCCTCCCTTAATGAGCGTGCAATTTGAATAGTCAAATACAACATCGGCTAATAATAGCCAATCTTACAACCACTACTTTATTGCACTAGAGTAAATGAGTGTAAACGATATTACAAACGTACAACATCCTTCAGAAACGAGCGTGAAATCTCCCTTGGATGTACGCATGTAATACACTCACCTTTATAGCTTCTAGAGAATAATTCCAACCTGCCAAAACCCCTGCAATACACCCGTATTGCAGGGCCTATGCTCAAGTTTGCCCCCTGCAACTGCGTATATTTAAACTGTATATCGTTGGAGGAATTCTATCGAAGTGCCTGTTTCGCCGCATGCACTCGATACGCCGATGCCGGACCACGGGCGGTCCGGGGCAACGTCGACAGGGTCTCTCCGGCATGGGATTCAGGAGGGAGTGAACAACATGGGCAATAAACGAGTCGTAGCCGATTCCTCACGCTGCATTGGGTGCCAAACCTGTATGGCGGCGTGCATCGAGGCGCACGACATCCCCGGCAACATCGCCGCGCCGCGCCTGCGCGTGACGCGTACGTACGAGATCTCCGCACCGGTGGCTTGCCATCACTGCGAGGATGCCCCGTGCGCGAAGGCCTGTCCTACGGGCGCCTTGTTCTTTGATCCAAAGAACCATCGTATCGGCGTCAACGAGGACAACTGCATCGGCTGCAAGAGCTGCGTCATGGCCTGCCCCTTTGGCGCCGTGAGCGTGGCGACCACGCAGGTTCCGGTCTTGATGGGCGACGTTCGCGTGGGTTCGCAGACCAAGAGCTTCGTGCTCAAGTGCGACCTGTGCGTGGACCGTCCCGGCGGTCCGGCGTGTGCCGAGGCGTGCCCGACCAAGGGCCTCACCTTGGTAGACGAGGAACGCCTGGCAGAACTGACTGCCGAGCGTGCCCGCGCCACCATCGAAAACGAGGCGTAGCCGGGCGGCCATACAGGCCCAACGATTGTCAAATACGTACCGATTAATCGGTAGCAGAAAAAGGAAGGAGGGTGTCATGGAGAAGCATAAAGTGATCTGCCCGTACTGCGGCGCCGGTTGCCAGTTTAACCTCCTGGTCCAAAATGGCCAGGTCGTGGGCACCGAACCACTCAACGGCATCACCAACCAGAGCGAGCTGTGCCTTAAGGGCATGAGCGGCTACGACTTCATCAACGACACCAAGATCTTGACTCCTCGCGTACTGCACCCGATGATCCGCCGCACTAAGGGCGCGGATCTTGAGCGCGTAAGCTGGGACGAGGCACTGGATTTCACCGCATCTAAGATGCAGGCCATAATTGACGAATATGGTCCTAACGCTGTCATGACCACCGGCTCTTCGCGAGGCGGCGGCAATGAGGCGAACTACGTCATGCAGAAGTTTACGCGTGCGTGCATCGGCACCCACAGCGTGGACAACTGCGCCCGTACTTGACACGGCCCTACTGTCCTCGGTCTGATGGACACGGTTGGTTCAGGTTGCATGTCATGCTCCATCCCCGGTATGGAGGATGCGGGCTGCATTTTCCTCTTCGGCTATAACCCTGCCGATTCGCACCCCATCGTCGCAAGGCGTATCGTGCGAGCCAAAGAAAAGGGTTGCAAGATCATCGTCGCCGACCCGCGCCATATCGAAACCGCGCGTATCGCCGATCTCTACCTTCCGATCAAGAACGGTTGCAACGTCGCGTTCCTCAACGCCTTTGCCAATTGTCTGGTCAACGATGGCCTCTACGACAAGGAATTCGTCGCCGAGCACACGAACGGCTTTGACGAGTGGTGGGAGACCATCAAGAACTACACTCCCGAATCCGTACAGGACATCACGGGTGTCGAGCCCGCGTTGATCCACCAAGCTGCCGAGATGTACGCCACGGCGAAGCCCTCTGCCATCATTGGCTGGGGCATGGGCGTATGCCAGCAGAAGCAGAACCTGAAGACGGTGCACACCATCGCCTCCATCGCCTGCGTTGCCGGCCAGATCGGCAAACCCAACTCCGGCCTCGCGCCCGTGCGTGGCCAGAACAACGTCCAGGGCTCCTGCGATATGGGCATGCTGCCCAACCTGTACCCTGGCTACCAGAAAGTCACCGACCCGGCAGTGCGTGCCAAGTTTGCCAAGGCTTGGGGCGTACCCGAGGAAAAGCTCCCGCTCGAGGAGGGCTATAAGCTCACCGACCTGGGCCACCTGGTCGACGAGGGCAAGGTGCACTGCTTCTACAACTACGGCGAGGACCCGGTGCAGACCGAGCCCGATTCGGCCGGAATGCGCAAGACGCTCTCCGAGCTGGACCTGTTCATTTGCCAGGACATCTTTATGACGCAGACGACCATGCTCGCCGACGTCATCCTGCCCGCTACCTCTTGGGGCGAGCACGAGGGTGTCTTTACCGCATCCGACCGTAGCTTCCAGCACTTTGACGCGGCCGTTCCGCCCAAGGGCGAGTGCCGTCACGACTGGGAGATCTTCGCGGACCTGTCCACGCGCATGGGCTATCCCATGCACTATGACAACACCGAGCAGATCTGGAACGAGTGCATTAGCCTGTGCCCCAACTTTGTGGGCGCGACCTACGAGAAGATGGCTCCCGAGGGCGGCTACGCCCAGTGGCCCGTCAAGAGCACCGATGTGAACGACCACGGTACGCCCGACATGTTCGCTGGTGGCAAGTTCACCACCAAGGACGGCCGCGCCAACCTGATGGCGCACGACTGGGAGGCGCCCTCCGAGCTTCCCGACGATGAGTACCCGCTCATCCTGTGCACCGTCCGCGAGGTCGGCCACTACAGCTGCCGCTCGATGACCGGCAACTGCAAGACGCTGGCGCTGCTTGCCGACGAGCCCGGCTTTGTCCGCATGAATCCCGCGGACGCCCAAGCGCGCGGCATCAAGAACGGTGACATCGTCTCGATCCACAGCCGCCGCGGCCAGGTATACAGCCGCGCCGACGTGAGCGATCGCATCAACAAGGGCACGGTCTACATGACCTACCAGTGGTGGATTGGCAAGTGCAACGAGCTGACCATTCACAAGGTCGACCCGGTCTCGCATACGCCCGAGGACAAGTTCTCCGCCTGCCAGGTCGACGCCATTGCCGACCAGGTTTGGGCAGAGGGCGAGGTGGAGCGTCAGTACACCGAGCTCAAGCAGGCTCTGGTGGACGCCGCCGCTCCCCAGGACGTTGAGCCTGGCGCCGCCAAGTTCGACGACGAGACGCACGTGAATCAAATCGTGTAGTCCCGTTCTCGTTGGCTTTTTGGGCCGGGCGTCCCGTACGTTCGGGAGCCCGGCCCGTTATTTTGAAAGGAAGTGGGGATGAACCGCTTCATCGACATCAACCCGGAGAGGTGCATCGGCTGCGGAACATGCCAGTCCGCCTGTGCCGACGCCCACCGGATGCAGGGTCTTCAGGATACGCCGCGCCTGGCGCTCGTGAAGACCGGCGGTATTTCGGCCGCCCTTGCCTGCCACCATTGCGAGGGTGCCCCCTGCGCCGAGGTCTGCCCGGTGAATGCCATCGAGCACGATGGCGATCGCATCCACGTCAAGGAGCAGGAGTGCATCGGGTGCAGGCTGTGCGCCATCGCGTGCCCCTTCGGAGCCATCCATCCCGATGGCACGTCTATCGCCGGTGTCGCAGGCATGTGCGACCCGACGCCTTCGTATCCTAAGTCCCTGAGCAGCCTGCTTACGTGGGCTCCCGGCCAGTACACCTGCGCTGTTAAGTGCGACCTGTGCGCCTTCGATCCGGACGGTCCGCATTGTGTGGCGGCGTGCCCCACCAAGGCGCTGACCGTCATGGGCGGCGCGGCCGATCGCGAGCTCGACGAGGCCAAGCGCCTGCGCTCGATCGAAAACGGTCCGGTCGTCGACGTTACCGCTGTGGCCCAGGGTCTGTCCGAGAAAGCAGAAGGGAGCGTAAACAATGGATAGCATGACGCTGTTTATCGCATCGCTTGCCGTCTCGTGCATCGGTGCGCTCGCCTCGGTTCTGCTGATTAAGGCCGACAACGCCGCCAAGACCGCCGGCTGCCTGATCGGCGCCGTCGCGGCCGTGCTGTCGTTCATCGCGGGCCTCGAGGCCGTGCTTGGCGACGTTTCGTCCCTCAACACGGTCTTCTTCTTCCCGTTCGCCCGTCTCGAGCTCTTGCTCAACGGCCTTGCGGGCCTGATCGTGGTCCTCATCTCGATTCTCGCCTTTGCGGGCTTCATCTACGGTCTGTCCTACTTCGACGAGTACCCGGGCAAGGTCGGGCGCGCCGGCTTCTTTATGAACACCTTCGTCGCCTCGATGATGCTCGTCATCACCGCCGACAACGTGTTCTGGTTCCTGGTCGCCTTTGAGCTCATGTCCCTTACGAGCTACTTCCTTGTCGTTATCGAGGAGAACAAGAACTCCATTAGGGGCGGTTGGCTCTACTTCGTCATCGCGCACGTGGGCTTCGTTCTCATCATGGCGAGCTTCCTGCTCATGACCAACGGCGTGGGCGGTTCCTTCAGCTTCAGTGATTTCCGTACGCATGACTTTGGACCCGCCGTCTCCTCCGCGTGCTTCGTCCTCGCGTTCTTCGGATTTGGCGCGAAGGCCGGTATCATTCCGCTGCACTCCTGGCTGCCCCAGGCGCACCCCGAGGCGCCGTCCAACGTGTCCGCCCTCATGTCCGGCGGCATGATCAAGATCGGCATCCTGGGAATCCTCAAGGTCGGTCTCGACCTGCTCGCGGGTTCGGGCGTCCAGCTCTGGTGGGGCCTCATGGTCCTGGTCTTCGGATCCATCTCGTCGGTCCTGGGTGTCGTCTACGCCCTCCACGAGCACGACATCAAGCGCCTGCTTGCCTATCACTCCGTCGAGAACATCGGCATCATCTTGCTCGGTGTCGGCGCGTCCATGACGGCGCACGCCCTGGGCAACGACGTCATCGCGACGATCGCGCTCATGGCCGCCCTCTACCACACGCTCAACCACGCCATGTTCAAGGGCGAGCTGTTCCTCGGCGCGGGCTCCCTGCTCTATGCCACGGGTACGCGCAACATGGAGAAGATGGGCGGTCTGTTCCGCCGCATGCCGGTCACGGCCGTCTGCTTCCTCATCGGTGCCCTTGCCATCTCGGCCATCCCGCCGCTCAACGGCTTCGTTTCCGAGTGGTTCACCTACCAGTCCCTGTTCAACATCTCGACGCTCTCCGACCCGGTCGTCATGGTGTTCGCCGTTGCCTCCGCGGCCGCCCTCGCCATCACCGGTGCCCTGGCCGTCACGTGCTTCGTGAAGGCCTACGGCGTCTCGTTCGCGAGCAGCCCTCGTTCCCAGGAGGCCGCGAACGCCAAGGAGTCCCCGGCTCCGATGTTGTTCTCGCAGATGCTCCTCGCGGCCATCTGCGTGGTACTGGGAATCGGCTCCCCGGTCATCGCCCCGGTTCTGGGCGACGTCGCCCAGAGCGTGCTTGCCGGCTCCGCCGTCACAGCCACCTCGGGCGTGTCTCTCGTGAACGAGATTTCCGGTGCCGCCACCTCCACCCCCGCGATCGCCATCGCGCTCGTGGTCCTCACCGGCCTCGCGTTCGCGTTGAGGTCCTGCCTCGGCGCCAAGGCCCCCGCTAAGAAGACCGACCCTTGGGCGTGCGGCTACGAGCCCAACGAGCACATGCCCGTCGTCGCCACGAGCTTCGCGTCCGACGTCGAACTCTTCATGGGCCCGCTCTACACCCTGCGCGAGGTATGCACCAAGATCTGCTGGTCCATCGCGCACGTGTTCCAGAAGCTCACCGGTGTCGCCCAGGGCGTCGAGCCCCTGCCCGACCGTTTCCTGGTCGATGCACCGAGCGAGGGTGCCGACAAGCTGGCCGGCCTCGCCTCCAAGATCGAGGGCGGCAACTACTCCGTATACATCTGCTACATCGTCGCGGCGCTCGTGGTCTTCCTCGTGCTCGCCGTGGTCATGGTCTAGAGAGGGGAGAGGATATTATGAACATCGTTCTTGCGATGGCGCAGGGCCTCGTGGTCATGCTGGTCGCGCCCTTCTTCTCCGGCCTCGCCCGTGTGATTCGCGCGAAGATGCACAATCGCCGCGGTCCGTCCATCCTTCAGGATTACCGGGACCTCGCGAAGCTCATGGCGCGTCCCGAGTCCGTGAGTTCCGACTCGAGCTTCGTGCTGCGCATCATGCCGCCGCTGTTCCTCGCGGTGTCGTTTATGCTCGCCATGGGCCTGCCCATGTTCACGCTCCAGAGCCCCATGCCCGTCTTTGGTGACGCCATCACCATCATGTACGCGCTCGCGCTGTCCCGCTTCTTCTTCGCGCTGTCCGGCGTGGATTCCTCCAACGCCTACGCGGGCTTCGGCGGTATCCGCGAGCTCCTCATGAGCGTGCTCATCGAGCCGTCCATGCTCATCGCGCTGTTCACCGTCGCCATCGTGTGCGGCTCCACGGACATTGCGACCATGGGTCAGCACATCGTTACGGGCAACGTCTCGAGCGTCGTCGCCGTTATCCTCGCCGGCGTCGCCTTCGCGGCCGCCTGTTACATGGAGCTCGGCAAGCTTCCGTTCGATCAGGCCGAAGCCGAGCAGGAGCTCCAGGAGGGCCCGCTCGCCGAGCTCTCCGGCCCGTCCCTGGCCATGATGAAGCTCGCCATGGGCATGAAGCAGGTCGTGGTCGTCGCTTGGTTCACCTCCATCTTCATCCCCTGGGGAGAGCCCGCGACCATCGGCGTCACCGCTCTCGTGGGCGCCGTCGTCTTCCTCGTCAAGTGCCTGGTCGATTTCGTCGTCTGCGGCGTGCTCGAGAACTCCGTTTCCCGTTCGCGCTTCAAGGTGCTCGGTAACCAGACCTGGGCCGTCGTCGGCATCGCGGTCCTCGCGTTCGTCTTCGTCGTCGTAGGCGTGTAGGGAGAAGGGAGAAACTATGTCAATCGAATCGAGCTTGTCCCTCTTTGCCATGGTGGCGATCGCCGTCCCCATGCTGGGCTCCCTGCTCATCGTCATGCTGCCGCGTCCCTACGCTAAATGGATCTGCGCCTTTGCCGGCGGCATCGCCACGGTCGCTTCCGTTGGCTTGGCCGCGACGTTTGCCGGAAACGGCATGAACGCGGTCGATGTAACCTGGGCGAGTATGGGCCAGACCTTGGTCATGGGCTTCATATTCGACCGGATGAGCACGCTGCTCGCACCCGCGTTCGTCGCTATCGGCCTGCTCGTCGTCATCTATTCGTTCCCGTACATGAGCGATAAGAATAAGGAGCATCCCGACGCGCCCCGTCGTCGCTTCTACGTGTACTTCTCCACGTTCATCGGCGCCATGGCCGGTCTCGCCTACAGCTCCACCATCGTCGGCCAGCTCGTTTTCTTCGAGATCACCGGTGTGTGCTCCTGGGGCCTCATCAGCTACTACATGACGCCCACGGCCAAGAAGGCCGGTATGAAGGCGCTCATCATCACCCATATCGGCGCTCTGGGACTCTACATCGGCGCGGCCTTCCTGTTCGCCGGAACCGGCACGTTCGCGCTGAGCGCGATCTCCCAGCTCGATTCCGGTATGAAGACCGTCGTGCTGCTGCTCATCCTGTTCGCTGCTTGGGCCAAGTCCGCCCAGTTCCCGCTCTACATGTGGCTGCCCTCCGCAATGGAGGCCCCCACGCCCGTTTCCGCCTACCTTCATGGCGCGTCCATGGTTAAGGTCGGCGTGTGCGTGTTCGCCCGCGCTCTTGCGAGCGCCGGCGATATCCCCGAGATCGTCGGTTGGGTCGCCATCATCGACGCCGTCGTGACCATGCTCTTCGGCTTCCTCATGTACCTGCCCCAGAAGGATATGAAGCGCCTGCTCGCCTTCTCGACGATCGCGCAGCTCGCCTACGTGTTCTTTGGCCTGGGCCTCTCCGTGTTCGGAAGCCAGATGGCGTTTAACGGCGCCGTCGAGCACATCTTCAACCACGCGTTCACCAAGACCCTGTTCTTCCTCATCGCTGGCTCTCTCAGCTTCACGCTGGGAACCCGTATGCTGCCCAAGATCCAGGGCCTCATGAAGAAGTACCCGGTCACGGGCGTGGGCTTTGCGGTCGCCGCGACCGCTATCGCCGGCGTGCCCCCCATGAGCACGTTCTTTTCCAAGTTCCAGATCATTTCCGGTGGCTTCGCGGTTGGTGCTACCAACACGGTCATCTTTGTCCTCGTGTGCGTCATGGTCGTCGAGACCGTCGCCACCTTCGCATGGTTCCTGCGTTGGATGGGTAAGGTCCTGCCCGGTGAGCCGAGCGAGACCGTGGCCGCCGGCCAGCCCCTTCCGCGCGCCATGGCGTTCGTGTTCGTCGTCCTCATGATCATGGTCGTCGTCGCCGGTCCTCTGTCCTCTAGTTGGATGGGTTAGGAGGTAGGACATGGGTTATTCGTTAGTCAATATCCTGGGCGGTCTTCTGATCGTGACCTCCACCATGGTGGTCGTCTCGAAGACCATCCCGTCCGCCATCAAGTGGTACGCGATCCAGTCGGTTGTCCTGGTGGGCGTGCTGCTCACCCTGGGCCTCACCACCGGTGCCACCGAGCTTCTCATGTGGGCCGCGTCGGCCTTCGTCACCAAGGTGATCCTCGTTCCGTTCATTCTCAACCGTGCCTACAAGAAGATGGGTTCGCCTGCCGATAGCACGCTGACCTCCTCCATCAAGCCGGCCTGGACCATCATCCTCACCGGTCTGGAGGTGGCCGTCTGCTTCGCGGTGGTCACGCGCCTGAGCCTGCCCACCGCCGAGGTGACCACTCCGGCCCTCGCCATCAGCTTCGCGCACTTCTTCGTCGGCCTCACGTGCATCATCTCCCAGCGCAACATCCTCAAGCAGATCTTCGGGTACTGCCTTATGGAGAACGGTAGCCACGTGACGCTCGCTCTGCTCGCGCCCACGGCCCCCGAGATCATCGAGATCGGCATCGCCACCGACGCCATCTTCGCCGTCATCATCATGTCCGCCGTCGTCGTGAGGATTTGGAACGACACCAAGTCGCTCGACTCCCACGACCTGACCGAATTGAAGGGGTAGGCCATGGATGTTTCAATGCTGACGGTCGCCCTGCTCGCTTGTCCTCTCGTGTTCTCCCTGATTATGGCTGCGCTCCCCAAGACGACGTCCTACAACGTCTTCGCGGGGCTCAACACCATCTCCGTCGCGGCGACCCTTGTCCTTTCGGTCGTCACCGCGGGAACCATGCTCTCGAGCGGGCAGAATATCGACGCTTTGGGCCTGTGGCTCCATCTCGATTCGCTCTCGTCGATCTTCGTCCTTCTGGTAGGCATCATCGGGTTCATCACCGGCGTGTACTCCATCTCCTATATCAAGATCGATATCGAGGAGAAGACCATGCCGGCCGAGCGCACCAAGCAGTACTACGCGCTGTTCAGCCTGTTCGTCTTCACGATGCTGCTCGCCTGCCTGTCCAACAACATCATCCTCACCTGGGCGGCGGTCGAGGCCACTACGCTGTCGACCGTGTTCCTCGTGGGCATCTACAAGAACAAGCAGGCGCTCGAGGCGTCTTGGAAGTACGCGATGGTCTGCACCGCCGGTGTGGCCTTCGGCCTGTTCGGCACGCTGCTCATCTACGCGAACGCCGCCGATATCATGCCCAACGCGCATGAGGCCGCCTTCCTCACCTCCATCATGCCCTACGCCGACCAGTTCGACCCGATGCTCGTGCGCCTCGCGTTCGCGTTCATCGTCATCGGCTTTGGCACCAAGGCGGGCCTGTTCCCCATGCACACCTGGCTGCCCGACGCGCACTCCCAGGCTCCGAGCCCGGTCTCCGCGCTGCTCTCGGGCGTGCTGCTCAAGTGCGCCATGCTGGTGATCATCCGCTTCTACTCCCTGTCCATCATCACGGTGGGCGACACCTATCCGCGAACGCTCCTGCTCATCCTGGGCACGCTGTCCATCCTGGTGGCTGCCCTGTGCATCTTCAAGCAGGATGATATCAAGCGCCGCTTCGCGTACTCCTCCGTCGACAACGTCGGCGTGGTCGCGCTGTGCCTGGGTATCGGTGGCCCGCTCGGTATCGCCGCCTGCCTGCTGCACTGCATCTTCCACGGCTTCACGAAGGCGCTCGCCTTCTGCATGGCCGGTAACATCCAGCACATCTACCACACCCGCGACCTGAACAAGATCAAGGGCGTCGTCGAGATCGCTCCCGTCACGGCAGCGCTTACCATCATCGCCCTGCTCGCGCTCGCCGCCTTCCCGCCGTTCGCCCTGTTCATCTCCGAGTTCCTCACCTTCGTGGCCGGCGTTCAGTCCGGTCCCATCTGGGTGGTCGTGCTCGTGGCCATCGGCCTCACCGGCGTGTACTTCGCCCTTACCGGCATCGCGCTCAAGTCCATCTTCGGCAAGGCGCCCGAGGGCATGAAGCGCCACGAGGTGCCCGCCCTCATGATCATCCCCGAGATCGCCCTCGCGATCGTGGTCATGTGGTTCGGTATCGCCACCCCGGTCGCCATCACGAGCGGCGTCGAGGATGCAACGTCCGTCGTTTTGAACCAGAGCGTCGAAGAGCTCCACGAGGCCCCTCTCTACCGCATGGTGTTCAGTTCCCAGACCAAGACAAGTGAGGTGAATTAGCACCATGGCAGAACCTGAAAAGAAGGACTACGCTCGTCGCTGCGAAAGCCACGTCGAGGCCCTGCGTGCTGCAGTGCCGGGCGCTATCGAGAAGGTCGAATGGCAGTGCGAGGACCAGCTGACGATCACCGTCAAGCTGGACCGTCTGCCCGAGGCCGTCCACTACCTGTATTACGAGCGCTACGGCTGGATTCCTGTGATTGTCGGCAACGACGAGCGCAGCCTGTGCGGCCGTTACGCCGTGTACTACGTCATCTCCATGGAGGGGGAGGACCCCGGCTGGGTTACCGTGCGTGCCGAGGTCGACCCCGCCAAGATGACGTTCCCGTCCGTGACGCCGTTCGTCCCCGCCTGCGTGTGGGGCGAGCGCGAGCTGCGCGATATGTTTGGCCTGATTCCCGAGGGTCTGCCCGACCGCCGTCGCCTGGTGCTTCCCGACGATTGGCCCAGCGGCCTGTACCCGCTGCGCAAGGACTCCATGGACTACCGCTTCCGTCCCGCTCCCGCGAGCGACATGGAAAACTACGAGTTCTTGGCCGATACCAAGGGCAAGGAGACGACGCTCGTCCCCATGGGCCCGTTGCACATTACCTCCGACGAGCCCGGCCACTTCCGCCTGTTCGTCGAGGGCGAGACGATCGTCGACGCCGACTACCGTTTGTTCTACGTGCACCGTGGCATGGAGAAGGTCGCCGAGACGCGCCTGAACTATGACGCCGTGACGTTCCTCGCCGACCGCATCTGCGGCATCTGTGGCTGCGCCCACTCGGTGGCCTACGCCGAGGCCGTCGAGCGCGCCCAGGGCATTCATGTCCCGCCGCGCGCCCAGTACATCCGCGCCATCATGCTCGAGGTCGAGCGCCTGCACTCGCACCTGCTCAACATTGGCCTCGCATCGCACTACACCGGCTTCGACTCCGGCTTCCAGCAGTTCTTCCGCGTCCGCGAGAAGTCCATGGACCTGGCCGAGAAGCTCTCCGGTCACCGTAAGACCTACGGCCTCAATGTGATCGGCGGCGTGCGTCGCGACATTTTGGCCGAGCAGAAGCTCTCCACGCTCACGACCATCCACCAGCTGCGCTCCGAGGTTCAGGAGCTCGTCGACGTCTTGCTCTCCACGCCCAACTTTATTGAGCGTACGAGTGGCATCGGCATCTTGGACCGCAAGATCGCACGCGACTTCTCGCCGGTCGGCCCGCTCATGCGTGGTTCGGGCTATGCCCGCGACGTGCGCTTTGACCATCCCTTCGACGGCTACGCCGATCCGGATATTCAGAAGATGCATGCTGCCACGGCCGACACCTGCGATGCCTTCGGCCGTACCGCCGTCCGCATCCAGGAGGTCTACGATTCGATCGACATGATCGAGACCATGCTCGAGAACTGCCCGTCGGGCCCCATCCTCACCACGGATTGGGAGTATACCCCGCACAAGTACGCCATCGGCGCCACCGAGGCGCCGCGCGGCGAGGATGTGCACTGGGCCATGCTCGGCAACAACCAGAAGTGCTACCGCTGGCGCGCCAAGGCCGCCACGTACAGCAACTGGCCGGTCTTGCGCTACATGTTCCGCGGCAACACCGTGGGCGACGCGGCGCTGATCGTCGGCTCGCTCGACCCGTGCTACTCCTGCACCGACCGCGTGACGGTGACCGATGTCGCCGCCAAGCGCGATCATGTGCTCGACAAGGAGCAGTTCGAGAACGTCTGGCGTGACAAGTCTCCGCTTGCGGGCGAGGGCACCATGGCCGCTCCGCTCGATGAGGAGGCGCTCTAATATGCTGAAGCTTTGGAAGGTTAACGCCAAGGCCGGCGACGCGACGGTCAAGTACCCGTTTGCGCCGTTTCCCACCAACAAGGACATGCGCGGCAAGCCCGAGCACAACGCCGAGCTCTGTATCGCCTGCGGTGCCTGCGGCGTGGCGTGCCCGGCCGATGCCATTCGCATGGACACCGACCTTGCGGCCGATACCATTACCTGGTCGATCGACTACGGTCGCTGCATCTTTTGCGGCCGCTGTGAGGAAGCCTGCCCCATGGAGGCCATCAAGCTCACCGAGGAGTTTGAGCTGGCCGTCATGAGCAAGGACGACCTCACCAGCAAGAGCGTCTACACGCTCGAGCACTGCTCGCGCTGCGGCAAGCCGTTTGCCCCGCACAAGGAGATCGACTACGCCAAGCGCCTGCTGCAAAAGACCGGCGGCATGGAGGCCATCCAGGCCGCCCGTACCGTCGGTATGTGCCAGGAGTGCAAGCGCGAGCTCGACGCCCTGCGCGCCGCCTCGGCCGTAAAGACCGGCAACGCGCACGGCATGGCTGCCAACGAGACGCTTGCGTCCGGTGAGCCCCAGGGCCCCGGCATGGAGTATCTGGGCGGCCACGGCGTGAACCCGGAGTATATCGACCGCGAGCTCAACCCCGATGCGCCCGAGATTCCCGCCGGCCCGGCGCCGGTCGAGGGCATCATCATGGATTTTGAAACGAAGGAGGAGTAACCATGGCCGAACCCACGCTTTTGCCCGAGCGGCTCCAGTACCGCCCGACCAAGATCGAGCTCGACGAGAGCATCGAGAAGGCCAAGGCGACCCTTCTTAAGAAGATTAAGCGCTCGGTGTACGTCTACCGTGTTGACTGCGGCGGCTGCAACGGCTGCGAGATCGAGATCTTCGGTTCCATCACGCCCGTCTTCGACGTCGAGCGTTTTGGCATCAAGGTCGTGCCCTCGCCCCGTCACGCCGATGTGCTGCTGTACACCGGAGCCGTGACGCGCGCCATGCGCATGCCGGCTCTGCGCGCCTTTGAGGCCGCGCCCGATCCCAAGATCGTGGTGTCCTATGGCGCGTGCGGCTGCACCGGCGGCATCTTCTATGACAACTACTGCGTCTGGGGCGGCACGGACAAGATTCTGCCGGTCGATGTCTACATCCCCGGCTGCCCGCCCAGCCCCGCGCAGACCATCTACGGCTTTGCCATGGCGCTCGGTCTGCTGGACCAAAAGCTCCATGCCGAGACCACGGTGGAGGCCGCCGGCGAGCAGGCCGATATCCTGCACCCCGGCGTGCCGTACAAGTTGCGCGTTGCCATTGAGCGCGAAGCTCGCGCCATGAGCGGCTACCGTTACGGCCGCGACCTGGCCAACGAGTTTATGGATACGCTCGAGGGCGCGCCCAAGGGTGATATCCGAGGTGCCATGGCGCTGCTCATCGACAAGCAGGACGATCCGCGCCGCGTTGAGGTCTACTCGGCGCTGCAGGATCTGGTGCTGGCCGGAGGTCACTAGATGGAGCTCACGGACCGCTCTGGTTACTTTGCGGGCCCCGGTATGCTCGGCGGCTCCTTTGGAGATGCCTCGCGCGCAAGCGACGAGGCCGCCGAGGGCGTCGCCGACCCCTGCCTGGGCCATGCGCCCGACCAGGTGGTCTTCTATGAGCTCACGCGTAAGTTTGTGGAGACCGAGGAAGACGTTCCCCAGGAGGCCTGCGACGTGCTGTACTACACGCTCGCCGTGGGCCACCACACCGGCGTGCTCGACTGCTTTGAGCCGCGCCTGTCGGTGCCGGTGAACGTCTTCTATTCGCTCGTCGACGCGCTGTCGGAGGGGGAGGCCAAGACCAAGTTCGAGGCCATCCGTTCCTTTGGCGAGTGCCAGCTCGACAAGGCGGCGGTGCCGTCGCTGCTCGAGGCCTGCGACACGCTGCTCGACGATCGCGGTTTTCGCGGTTCGGCCAAGGCCGGCATCTCGGTGTTCGATGACAACTTTGGCCTGCATGCCCAGCAGGTCGCGTTCTTAATGAAGTTTCGCGATCTGGTTGAGCGCGTGCGCGATGTGTCGGGCGTGTATCTGACGGGGAGGTTGCAATAATGGGTCGCGTTGTGGATGGCCGTGTGAACGGCGCCCCGTTTGCGGGTATCGTGCTCACGGCGGGAAGCGTGCTGCGCGCCGACGATGCCGCCGGCCCCGTGCTCTCCAAAAAGATGGAGGACGCACCCATCGCCGGCTGGTACACCATCGACGGAGGCCAAACGCCCGAGGACGACATCATCGAGGTCAAGCGCGAGCGTCCGCCGCGTCTGGTCTTGGTCGATGCTGCCGACATGGCGCTGCCCGTCGGGTCCATCCGTTTGCTCGACAAGCGCGATGTGGCCCGCAAGTCGATGTTCACCACGCATTCGCTCCCTTTGTCGATTCTGATCGAGGAAATCGAGCAATCGTGTGATGATATCGTCTTCGTTGGGATTCAGCCGGGCGACACGGAGTTCTACAACCCCATGTCCCCGGAAGTCTTTGACGCCGTCGACGCCGTGTATGACGCCGTGGTTGCCAACGACTTTTCCCACTTTGTCCGCTTGGGGCAAGAGCAATAGGAGCGCTTGTCCCTGCTGATTAGGAAAGAAGTGATTGACATGGCAGATTCCAAGGTGGAGTACCCCGCTCCCGATTGCCTGGCGCCCGCCGCAATCGAGGCCAAGACCGAGGCCGCCGGCGTGACCAAGGCCAACCTGCCGGTCGCAAAGGCCTTTCTGTTGGCAATGTTCGCCGGTGCGTTTATCGCCTTCGGCGGCCTGTTCTTTACCGTGTTCTTGAGCGATAGCACGCTGGGCTGGGGCGCTCAGCGTGTCGTGGGCGGCCTGTGCTTTTGCCTGGGCCTGGTGCTCGTGCTGGTGTGCGGCGCCGAGCTGTTCACCGGCAACTCGCTTATGGTCTGCGCGCTCAAGAGCAAAAAGATCACTCTGGCCCAGATGCTCAAGGCTTGGGTCGTCGTGTGGGTCGGCAATTTTGTCGGTGCTCTGTTCATCGTCTTTTTGGTGTACATGGCCGGCATCTATAAGCTCAACGGCGAGGCGGTCGCCAATTCCATGGTGAGCGTCGCCGCCGGCAAGGTGATGATCGACTGGGTGACGATCTTCTTCCGCGGCATCCTGTGCAACATCTTTGTGTGCCTGGCCGTGTGGATCGGTACCGCCGGCAAGACCGTGGTCGATAAGGTCGTGGGCATTCTGCTGCCCATCGCCGCCTTTGTGGCCTGCGGTTTTGAGCACTGCGTCGCCAACATGTACTTTTTGCCCATGGGTGCCGTGATGCATGCATGCGGTTATGGTGCCGACGTCGCCGGCGCCGATGCGCTCAACGCCGCGGGCATTGCGTTTAACTTGTCCGCCGCTACGCTGGGCAACATCGTGGGCGGCGCGGTTCTGGTCGCGCTCGGCTACTGGTTTATCTACGCCAAGAAGTCCGAGGCGTAAGGTATCGTCTGTTTGACGTTGGGCCTCCCGCGGGACTTTGCCGTGCGGGAGGCTTTTTGGGTCTGGGGCTCGTTGCCGGGCTTTTGGCCTGTTGTGTTTGGCTGATGAAAGGGGTAATCGAGATGGCATCTGCTGTTAAGCGTGACGGTCGCGCCGTGGTGACCACATGTGGGGGATGCTATGCCGATTGCGCCTTTGCGGCCCATGTTGAGGATGGGCGTGTGGTGGCTGAGTTGCCGGTGCCGGGGCATCCGTGCGCGGCGCGTGCCCTGTGCGCCCGCGGGCGCCATCGCCTGGCAATGCCGTTTGACGAGCGCGACCGCATCGTGCGCCCCATGCGTCGGCGAGCTGATGGCTCGGGGTTCGATGTGATTTCGTGGGATGAGGCGTTTGCTCAGATTGCCGAGTGCCTTTTGGGGATTGTTGACGGGCATGGTCCGCGCGCGCTGGGCATGACGCTCGGCGTGCCCTCGTTCGACCGTTACTGGGCGTATCGTTTTATGCATGCGCTGGGCTCGCCCAACGTATACGGTGCCGACGGTGCCTGCGAGGTAAGCCGACTTACCGGCTGGGAGCACAGTCTGGGCTACAGCCCCGCCTCCGACCTGGCGCATACCGATTGCATCATGTATTTGGGGCGTTCCATTGTCGATTCGTCGACGATGGGGGCCGTTGATGCGCTTAACGATGCCCGTCGCCGTGGGGCGAAGATTATCGTGGTTGACCCTCGGCGCAGTGGTTCGGCTGCTATTGCCGACCGCTGGTTGCGCGTGCGCCCGGGCTGCGACCTGGCCCTGCTGCTGGGCATTGCGCATGTGCTCATTGCCGAGGGCCTGTACGACCACGAGTTCGTTGCCCGCTATACCACAGGTTTTGACGAGTTGGCGCAGGCAGCCAGTGCTTGGACGCCCGAGTGGGCCGAGTCGATGTGCGACGTGCCGGCGGACGATATCCGTGCGACTGCGCGTGATTTGGCTGTCGCGGCGCCTGCTGCGGTGGTGGACGCCGGCTTTCATGGCGGTATCGGCATCGCGTATGCCAACAGTACCCAGACGGCGCGAGCGATTTGTCTGGTCGATGTGCTGCTGGGCTGCATCGGACACGCGGGCGGTGCCCTCAACCCGCCCACGCCGCTTGCGTTGGGCGATTTGGACCCCGCGCGTTTCGCGACGCCGCCGATGCCACGTGAGCCCAAGTTGGGGTCCGAGCGCTATCCACTGGTCGATCCGGTGCGCGGCCTGTGCACGACCATCGGTCAGTCGATTCTGGCCGGCGATTTGCGTGGGCTCATCGTCTATGCCAGTAACCCCGGTGCGGGCTATGGCAATGCGCAGGCTTGGTTGGGTATTTTGCAACAGCTCGACTTGCTCGTGACCGTTGATATTCGCTGGTCCGAGACAGCGCGCGCTTCTGACTTCGTGCTGCCCGACGTGACGTATCTGGAGGCCGACCGTGGCGTGGGAACGGTGATAGGCACCAACGATGCGCGCGTGTTCTACCGCAACGCCGTGCTGCCTGTGCAGCATGACGACACACGTCCCGGTCGGGAGATTTTTGCCGGTCTGGCGCAGGCGTGTGGCGTGGGCGAGTACTTCCAGTTTACGTCTGACGATCTGGCGGCTGCCCAGGTGGCACCGTTTGGGATCAATCTGGACGAGCTCAAGGAGCGCGGTTGGGCCGATACGGGTATGGCGCTGCCGTCGCGTACGGGCGAGCCGGTGATTCCGCTTGCCGGCGACAAGATTGCGCTGGCAAGCGACGTATGGGAGCGAGCCGGCATGGGTCGTGTGCCCAACTGGATCGCGCCGATGGTGGAGCCTGGCCCGGGGATGTTTCGCCTCATTAGCGGCAACCGTCCCTTTGAGTCGCATACCTCGCGAAGGCTTGCGGCCCAAGGTGCCGCCGAGGCTGGATCGGACCTGGATGCCGTTCAGATGAATGCCGATGCCGCCGCTCGCATGGGTATCGCCGATGGCGAGGTCGTCGAGCTTGTGAGCGATATGGGCCGCGATCGCGTGCGCGTAGAGACGACGCCCTATCTGCATCCGGCCTGCATCTTTACGTCGGCCGCCCCCGGTGGGCGTTCATTTGGCGCCGATGCCGGTGGCGCTCAAGCCTTGGGCGTGGGCCCGCTCGACCATACGCCGTTGCGTTGGGATCCGTTGACGGGTGCCGCGCTCACCCAGGAAAACGCCGTTCGCGTGGAAAAGATCGCGGCGCGCGAGGATAATAACGAGTAATTGACTCAGCTGATGTATTCGACTGATCCACGTTTCTTTTGAAAGGCCGCACATGAGCGATAGCCAGAACATGTCCGATGAGGTATGCGCCCGCCTGCGCGCCATTCCTTCCGTCAACGAGCTGCTTGCCGAGTGGCCGGTAGTGAAGGCGGCGGGGGAGACCTGCGACGCGGTGGTGCATGCCGCCGTGACGGCCGAGCTCGACGAGGAGCGCGCAGCCATTCGCGCCGGTGCTGCCCCGCGCTCTAAGCGCGACCTAGCCTCGGCCATCGAGTGGCGTGCGCACCGTTCCGCGTTGCAGAGCCTGCGCCCTGCCGTCAACGCCACGGGTGTGGTTATCCATACCAACCTGGGTCGCGCCCCGCTCGCGGAGTCGGCGGCAAAGGCCGTGGCCGAGGTCGCGCGCGGGTACAGCACGCTCGAGTACAGCGTGGACACCTGCTCGCGCGGGTCGCGCAAGGAACATGCCGCGCAGCTGATCCGCTCGCTTACCGGAGCCGAGGACGCGCTGGTCGTTAACAATAACGCGGCCGCCGTGCTGTTGGTACTGGCGACCCATGCCGCAGGCAAGGAGGTCATCGTCAGCCGCGGCGAGCTTGTCGAAATCGGCGGCAGCTTTCGTATCCCCGATGTTATGGAGGCCTCGGGCGCCAAGCTCGTTGAGGTCGGGGCCACCAACCGCACGCATTTGAGCGACTACGAGCGCGCCATCACGCCCGATACGGCGATGATCCTTAAGGTCCATCCTTCCAACTATCGCATCGAGGGCTTTCACGAGGAGGTTGGTTCTCGGGAGCTTGCGGCGCTTGCTCACAAGCATGGCCTGCTGTTCTACGAGGACCAGGGCTCGGGCGCGCTGTTGTCCGACGACATCTTGGTGCGCGGCGGCGAAGAAACCACGCCGGCTTCGGTTTCGGCAGGGCTCGATCTGGTGTCGTGCTCGGGCGATAAACTGCTCGGTGCCGCACAGGCGGGCATTATCATGGGCCGTCGCGATCTGGTCCAGGCCTGTGGGTCGCATCCGCTTATGCGCGCCCTGCGCCCGGGCAAACTGGCGCTCACGGCACTCGAGGCCACGCTGCGTATCTACATGGACGGCGCCGATGTTGACCATCGTGATATTCCGGTGCTCAGCATGCTTACGCTGCCGCAGGCTCATCTGGAGCGTCGCGCACGCAAGCTGTGCGAGCTGATGGTGGCGGGCCTCGATAAGGCTGGCTGCCCGTGTGCCGTGCAGGTGGAAATCGTCGAGGAGTCGTCGACCCCCGGTGGCGGCTCGCTGCCTACCGTGGAGCTGCCCACGATGTGCGTTGCCGTGCGTCTTGTTGACGCGCGCTTGACGGTCGATACGCTCAAGCGCTCGCTTGTCCAGGACTTCGACACGCCGGTCGTCACGCGAACCTCGCACGATCGCATTTTGTTTGACGTCCGTACGCTCGTGGGCGACCGCGATATCGAGACGGCGGCGTCGACGCTCGTCGCGTGCGTTGAGAAGGCGATTGCTCGATGAGTGAGGTTCAGGCGCTGGTGGAGTGCCCCGTTATCGTTGGCACGGCGGGTCACGTTGACCATGGTAAGTCGGCACTGATCGAGGCACTGACTGGCAAGAATCCCGATCGTCTGGAGGTTGAGCGCCGTCGCGGTATGACCGTGGAGCTGGGCTTTGGCGAGCTGGCGCTGCCGAGTGGCAAGATCGTTGGCCTGGTCGACGTGCCGGGCCACGCGCATTACTTGCGCGCCATGGTGCAGGGCGCCACGGGCATCGACGTGGCCGTGCTGGTGGTTTCGGCCGTCGAGGGCGTGATGCCGCAGACCCGCGAGCACGTGCACGTGCTGGAGCTGCTGGGTGTCACGCATATGGTGGTGGCGCTGACGATGTGTGACCTGGCCGATGCCGAGATGACCGAGCTTGCCGAGCTCGATGTCGATGATTTTTTGTCGGGTACCGTGTTTGCGGGCGCGCCGATTGTGCCCGTGTCGTCTAAGACGGGCGAGGGGATCGACGGGCTGCTTGCGGTGCTCGACGAGCAGGTAAGCGCCTGCTGGGATGCCTGCCGCGACCGTGCCGAGCGCACCGATGCCGCGCCGCGCCTGCCGATTGACCGCTGCTTTACGATTAAGGGCGTCGGCACTGTCGTAACGGGAACGCTGCACGGTGCGTCGGTTGCGGTGGGCGACGAGCTGATGGCTTTGCCGTCGCGTACGGTCTGTCGCGTGCGCGGGATTCAGGTGCATGGCGATACGCCGCGCGCGCTGCCTGGTCAGCGTGTGGCGCTCAACCTAGTTGGTGACGGTGTCGCGGCGCTTGACCGTGGCGAGATGCTGGGCGTGGCGGACCGCTTTGGCCAGACGTTGCGCTTTATGATGACGTTCACCTACCTGGGCCGCGAGGGCACCAAGCCGCGCGTGCTCGAGTCGGGCGCGCGCGTGCATGTGATGGCCGGCACGGCCGAGGTCGTCGGCCGCATCATGTTCATGGAGGGCGAGGCCCCCATGGCGGTGGGCGAAACCCGTATTGTTCAGGTGCGCTTAGAAAACTCGCTGCCGCTGTGTGCCGGAGACCATGCCGTGGTGCTGTCGTATTCGCCCGTTATGCTCATCGGCGGCGGGCGCGTGCTGCTTTCGCGCTGCCGTCGCTCGCGCGAGCTTTCTGCCGGAGAGCGCGCACTGTTTGTGGCGCTTGAGTCCGGCGATACCGCGGGCGGTGTGGGCGCTTGGCTGGCGCTGCAGATGCTGCCGGTTACGGCGGTTGATGTTACCGACGCTTTGGATCTTGGTGTAGGCGAGGTCGATGCCGCACTGCGCGGGTTGGTGTCGCAGGGCTCTGTTCGCAAGCTTGCTGTGGGTGATGCGGACTACTTGGCGGACGCCGTGGTGCTCGACGTCGCGATGGATGCACTGGCGGCGACCCTGACCGCCATGCACGCGGCGGCTCCCAAGGAGACGGGATTTACGCCCGGCGCTGTTGCCCATGCTGCGTGGCCTGCCGCTGATGATGGCGTTGCCGCGGCTCTGATTGCCGAGGGCTGCTCGCGTGGCGTGTGTGCCGCCGAGGGTGCCGAGGTATTCGACCCGCACTCCGCTGCCGCCGCGGCGCGTGTGGTGCGCGAGGCCTGCGAACGTATCGTTGCCTTGCTGGACGAAGCCGGCCTCGATGCACCGACGTTGCCCGAAGTAGGCGAGCAGTTGCAGCTCGATCGCGACACCATGACGCGTGCCCTGCGCGAGCTTTCGCTCAATCGCTCGATCGTTAAGGTCGAGCGCGACGTTGCCCTGTCTGCCGCCGCCGAGGCCCATGCGCGTGAGCTCGTCGCCGCCGCCATTGAGGCAGCCGGCGGCGCTGCCACCACGAGCGTGCTGCGTGAGGCTCTGGGCGTGTCGCGCAAACGTGCCATCAGCATCTTGGAGCACCTGGATAGCGTGCGCTTTACGGTGCTCGACAAGGACGCCGGCGGCCTGAGGTCCCTGCGCTAGATCGGCCGCCCCGCCCCGCCTCCTCAGTTGCGGTGAAATAGTTCCTATTTGGAGGCTTTGGCAGCAAATACAGGAACTATTCCACCGCAACTTCTTGTTCGTCTTTTTGGGATGGAGCCGTTTCGGTTTGGTAAAATACCGCCGCACTTGGGAACGGATGGGCTCCGGTGGGCTCCGCGGTCCTCAAAACCGTTGCGAGGCGTGCAAAACGTCTTGGATGTGTTCGATTCACATACGTTCCCGCCATACGCTACCAGCGCTTTTGTGCTCGCGGTCTTGCTGCGTGCCGCAAAGGCGCTGTTTTGTTTTTGCACGAGCTTTTCGTAGCGCTGCTATTTCGGTAGCTGTATTTAGCTTCGTGCACCGGGTTTCGAGCATGCCGATGGAGGTGTTTTGCCGTATGACTACCGTAAGACGTGCCGATCTTTCTTGTGTCGTCCAAGCGGGTGGGCTGTCCTCGCGCATGGGCTGTGATAAGGCTCGCATGGCGTTTTGCGGCGAGCCGCTCATCGAACGCGTACTGGGTCGGCTGGCGCCAGTTGCCGGCGAGTTGGTCGTGACGACTTCGCGTCCCAGCGAGCTTGCCTACCTTGAGGAGCGCGCGTTTGGCGGCCTGGTGCCGCGTGTAGTGGCGGACCTTGAGGGGCCGGCGGGCGCCATGCGCGGCATCGCGAGTTCGCTGACTGCGGCCCGGCTGCCTCTCGTTGCTATCGTCGCCTGTGATATGCCGTTTGTCTCTTCGGAGCTAATCGGTGCCCTTGCTGGCTGTGTCGAGGCCGAGGCGCTCGACGTTTGCGTGCCGCGCGAGGAGCGGGGGATTGAGCCGCTTTGCGCCGTCTGGCGCCGTGACGCGTGTGCGCCGGTTGCCCAAGAGCTGCTCGCCGGTGACCGTCAGCGAATCCGCTGCCTGATCGACCGGGTGAACGCCGGGTATTTGGACGAGCCTCAGATTGTCGCGGTCGCAGGCTCGACGCTCTGCTTCGAGAACGTCAATACGCCCGAGGAGTTTGCGGCGGCCGAGTTACTCGCCTAGACGATTGGAGTTGCCATGTCTCACGATATTTGTCCCGACACGGGAGAACCTTGCACTTGCGATGGGTCCGAACCCTGTACCTGCGGTTGCAGTGGCTGTGGACATACTGCGGAAGAGGAAGCGGCCGCCGCGGCGTATCGTGATGCACACCGCGAAGGCCCGTCCGGTGATGCTCTCGACCATGAACGCAAGATCATCGTTTCGTTCGATAGCACCTTCGATGTGATGGAATGCGAGCAGCTGTGCCTTGCCGCCGGTGTGCCCGGGCGCATCATGCCGCTGCCCGGCTCCATCACCGCCGGCTGCGGGCTGTGCTGGGCCATGCCGTTCTCGGGCGATGCCCTCGCCGCCTTCCGCGCCGCCACCGAGGGCTGCATAACCCCCGCCGACTACCATCAGCTCGTCCTCTAACCACCAAAACCACCACAAAGGTGCCTGTCCCCAATGTGGTGGTTTGGAACACGTGGACGAAACAGGTTTGAAACACGGGTTTTGCATGTCAGGCACTCAAAAACGCCTCTACCTGCATCGTAATCAAAACGAAACATCTGCTCGTCGGCTTATGCGAAACTTTCCCGCAACAGTGCGATACTATCCATACTCGATAAAGTTCGCGGCGCATAGGGTGCCGCGACCAACATTTTTCGTTTCCCATCATTGGAGGAAGCATGAGCTACACGCAGAAAGTTCTCGAAGAGCTCAAGGCCCGCTATCCCGAGCAGCCTGAGTTCATCCAGGCCGCGACCGAGATCCTCGGCACCATCCAGCCGGCGCTCGACGCCCATCCCGAGTACGAGGAGGCCGCCCTGCTGGAGCGCCTCGTCGAGCCTGAGCGCATCGTTATGTTCCGTGTTCCCTGGGTCGACGACCAGGGTAAGGTCCAGGTCAACCGCGGCTATCGCGTCGAGTTCAACTCTGCCATTGGACCCTACAAGGGCGGCCTGCGCTTTAACCCGACGGTCACCCTGGGTATGCTCAAGTTCCTGGGCCTGGAGCAGATCCTCAAGAACAGCCTGACCACCCTTCCCATGGGCGGCGGCAAGGGCGGGTCCGACTTTGACCCCAAGGGCAAGTCCAACAACGAGATCATGCACTTCTGCCAGTCCTTCATGACCGAGCTCTATCGCCACATCGGCCCCAACACCGACGTTCCCGCCGGCGACCTGGGCGTTGGCGGCCGCGAGGTTGCCTACCTGTTCGGTCAGTACAAGCGCCTGACTAACGAGTGGACCGGCGTCCTCACCGGCAAGGGCCTCTCCTTTGGCGGCTCGCTCGCCCGTACCGAGGCCACCGGCTACGGCCTGGCCTACTTTGTGGACGAGTACCTCAAGAGCCGCGGCGACTCCTTCGAGGGCAAGAACGTCGTCGTTCACGGCTCCGGTAACGTCGCCATCTACGCGGTCCAGAAGGTCTCCCAGCTCGGTGGCAAGGTGCTGGCCTGCTCCGACACCCATGGCTGGGTCGAGGATCCCGACGGCATCGACTACACCGTGCTCGAGCACGTCTACAACAAGAAGCGCTCCGGCCACGACAAGGGCGTTACGCTCGCTATGTACGTTGACGAGAAGCCCAACGCCGTGTGGCACGAGGGCGACGGCCGCGGCGTGTGGCAGCTGCCCTGCGACATTGCGCTGCCCTGCGCTCGCGAGAACACGCTGCTGCTCGAGGACGCCCAGGCGCTCGTCGCCAACGGCTGCAAGGTGGTCGGCGAGGGCGCGAACATGCCCACGACCATCGAGGCCACAACCTACTTCCAGGAGAACGGCGTCGCCTTTATGCCCGGTAAGGCTGCCAACGCCGGCGGCGTGCTCGTGTCCGGCCTGGAGATGAGCCAGAACGCCGAGCACCTGTCCTGGACCTTCGAGGAGGTCGACGGCAAGCTCGAGCAGCTCATGCGCGGCATGTTCCACAATGTGGACGACACCGCCAAGGAGTACGGCCAGGAGGGCAACTTTGTCATGGGCGCCAACATCGCCGGCTTCCTGAAGGTCGCCGACGCCATGCTCGCCCAGGGCGTCTGCTAAATCTTCGCTCGACATAGCATGTTATAAGGCTCCCAGTCATTCCGGCTGGGAGCCTTTTTTGATCTGTTGGGGACGGAGGAAAACGGATCATTATGTCTCGGCCCTCTGCCGGCCGCCCCTTAAGTTGCGGTGAAATACGGACTGTTGGGCGCCCTAAGCCCGACAAACAGTCCGTATTTCACCGCAAGTTATGGATGGGAGGGAGGTTTTTGTGCTGTGGAAGGTCGCGGCCCTTCGTTTGGTACACTTAGAGGTACTGGACAAGTGAAGAGATGGGGGAGAACGTGCTCAAGTTCGGTACCTACGTCCGTGTTGGAAGCGCGGCCGAAGCCTATGAGCTCTTACAGAAGAACCGCAACAACAAGATTGTGGGCGGCGGCATCTGGATGCGCCTGGGTTCGCGTCGCGTGGCGACGGCGATTGACCTTTCGGCCTGCGGACTGGATCAGATCGAGGAGACCGAGACCGAGTTTCGCATCGGTGCCATGTGCACCCTGCGCCAGCTCGAGCGTCATGCCGAGCTCAACGCGCTTGTCAACAATGTCTTTGAGTTCGCCGTCCATGACATCGTGGGTGTGCAGCTGCGCAACACCGCCACGCTAGGCGGCAGCATCTACGGCCGCTTTGGCTTCTCGGACGTGCTCTCGGCGTTCCTGGCGCTCGATTCGTACGTTGAGCTGACGGGTGCCGGCCGCGTGCCGCTTGCCGAGTTCGTGGACATGGGTTACGTGCGCGACGTGATCGAGCGCGTGGTGGTCGTTAAGCACGATTACCGCGCAAGCTATGAGGCCGTGCGCAAGGCCGCGACCGACTTCCCCTCCTTAAACGTCACCGCCGCCTGGTGGGACAACAGCTGGCATGTCACTGTGGGTGCCCGTCCGCTGCGCGCGACCCTGCTGCAGGGCGAGGCATGCGGCCTGGCGAACGAGCAGCCTTCCGAGGACGAGCTGCGCGCCCTGGCCGCGTCCGTACGCGCGCTGAGCTACGGCACCAACATGTGGGGCTCGGCTGACTACCGCCGTTGCATCTCGGCCCCGCTGGCGATTCAGGCTGTGCGCCGCGCCGCCGGCATCGAGCTTTCGGCCGCGCTTGCCCGCGAGCTCGAGACCGTGCAAGTGCCCAAGTTTGCCACGGACGAGTATTCCTGCCGCCGCGTGCCCGGCGTCGATTCTAGCGAGGTGCGCTAATGGCTGCCAAACTCATCGATCTTTCCTTTACGCTCAACGGCCGCAAGGTCAAGGTCCAGATTGCCCCCGACACCATGCTCTTTTCGCTTTTGCGCGAGCAGGGTTGCGCGTCGGTGCGCTGTGCCTGCGAAACCACTAACTGCGGCCTGTGCACGGTGTGGCTCGACGGCGACCCGGTGCTGAGCTGCTCGGTTCCCGCCGCCCGCGTCGAGGGCCGCTTCATCACCACGCTTGAGGGCCTCAGGGCCGAGTCCGAGGCACTGGCCCGTGCGATGGCTGCCGAAGGTGCCGAGCAGTGCGGTTTTTGCGCCCCCGGCCTCATCATGAATGTGCTGGCGCTTGCCCGCGCCGCCAAGGAGGACCCGAGCCTCGTTGCCACGCGCGAGGAGCTCTCGCGCCAGCTGGCCGGCAACCTCTGCCGTTGCAGCGGCTACGAGAGCCAGCTGCGCGCCATCGTGCGCTTCCTTAACGAGTCCGGCGTGCAGGTGGGCTTTGAGATGCCCGAGCTGCCGGTCAACGACACCAGCTGCGACGGTGTCTCGTACAAGCAGATTACCCACAAGCAGCCCAAGAAGGACTCGAAGGCCCTGCTTGAGGGGCGTCCCGTCTACACGGGCGATATGGTGCCCGCCGGCGCCCTGATTGTCAAGCTCAAGCGCAGCCCGTATGCGCGCGCCAAGATCCGCTCCATCGATACATCGCGCGCCCTGAAGGTGCCCGGCGTGGTGGGCGTCTACACCTACGAGGACGTGCCCAAGCGCCGCTTTACCATCGCCGGCCAGAGCTATCCGCAACCGAGTCCCTACGACCGCCTGATCCTCGAGAACCTCGTCCGTTACCAAAACGAAGAGGTGGCGATCGTCGCCGCCGAGACCGAGGAGGCCGCCGACAAGGCGCTCAAGCTCATCAAGGTCGACTACGAGGTGCTCGAGCCCCTGCTCGACTTTACCCAGGCGCTCGATAACGACATCGTGGTCCACCCCGAGGGCGACGTGACCTTTATGTTCCCGCAGGGCGGCGACGTTGCTCGCAACCTGGTGTGCAGCGGTACCAGCGATTTTGGCGACCTCGACGAGGCATTCGCCCAGAGCGACATCGTCTTTGAGCGCACCTACACGAGCCAGGCCACGCAGACCGCGCCCATGGAGACCTTCCGCGCCTTCGCGACGACCGATGCGTTCGGCCGCATCTCGGTGACCACCTCGACGCAGGTGCCCTTCCACGTCCGCCGCATGGTCGCGCAGTCGCTCGACATTCCGCAATCGCAGGTGCAGGTCATTAAGCCGCGCATCGGTGGCGGCTTTGGCTCCAAGCAGACGGGCTGCTGCGAGATCTTCGTGGCGTTCGTGACGCAGCAGACCGGCCGTCCGAGCTATTGCTGCTACACCCGCGAGGAGACCATCACTGCGGGCAACTCGCGCCACCAGATGCAGATGACCGTTAAGCTGGGCGCCATGAACGACGGCACCATCACGGCCATCGACCTGCATACGCTGTCCAACGCCGGTGCTTATGGCGAGCACGCTACCACGACGATCGGCCTTTCGGGCCACAAGAGCCTGCCCATCTACAACCACGTGAAGGCGAGCCGCTTTAGCTGGGACGCCGTCTACACCAATACCAACCGTGGCGGCGCGTATCGCGGCTACGGCGCCACCCAGGGCCAGTTTGCCGTGGAGAGCGCCGTCAACGAGCTCGCCGACATGCTGCACATGGACCCTGCCGACCTGCGCCTTAAGAACATCGTGCGCGAGGGCGAGGTCATGCCGCAGTACTACAACGAGAAGCTCAACGCCTGCGCACTCGACCGCTGTCTGCTGCGCGCGATGGACATGATCGGCTGGCGCGACAAGCCGCTAGCCGTCGACCTGGGCGACCGCGTGCGTGCCCTGGGCTGCGCGCTCACCATGCAGGGCTCGGGCATCTCCAACGTGGACATCGCCGGCATCGACATGCGCCTGGAAGAGGACGGCTTTATTACCATCGGCACCGGCGCTACCGATAACGGCATGGGCGTCGACACGATCCTGGCGCAGATTGCCGCCGAGGAGCTGGGCGTGGAGAGCTCGCTCATTGTGGTGCGCGGCGTGGACACCGATGTGTCGCCGTTCGACGCTGGCTCGTACGCGAGCTCGGGTACGTACGTGACGGGCCTTGCCGCCAAGAACGCCGCGACCGAGCTGCGCGAGAAGATTTGCGCCAAGGCCGCCCAGATGTGGGATGTAGACGCCACCGACGTGGTCTTCGATGGCCAGTACGTGCGTCTGTCCGACGAGCGTGCCGCGCGCGAGCAGAATCGCTACCTCACGCTGCGCGACTTTGCCAACCTGTGCGTCAAGAACATCGCGGGCGGCGATGCGCTCACCTCGCATGCCTCTGCCTGCCTGCCCGTTTCGCCTCCGCCGTTTATGGCCGGCATTGCCGAGGTCGAGGTCGACAAGGCCACCGGCAAGGTGACTGTTGTGGACTACGCGGCGGCTGTGGACTGCGGCACCGTGATCAACGAGGCGCTCGCGCGCGTCCAGGCCGAGGGCGGCATTGCCCAGGGTATTGGTCACGCGCTCTACGAGATTGTCGAGCACGATGACCGCGGCCGTCTGCGCACCGGCAACTTTATGAGCTACAAGCTGCCCACGCGCCTGGATATCGGCAGCATTCGCGTGGCCTTTGAGCCGAGCTACGAGCCGACGGGTCCGTTTGGCGCCAAGTCGATTGGCGAGGTCGTCATCAACACGCCGCTCGCCGCCGTGGCCTCGGCCGTGGCACACGCCACCGGACATCAGGTACGCTCGCTGCCGATCACGCCCGAGAAGGCCCTGCTGGGGGAGTAGCGGGTCAGCGAACAAGTCGTAATGGGCGGGGCGGGGCAACTCGCCCCGCCTTTTGCACTCATGGTGAGGTCGTGAGCCTGTAAAACGTGTGCGTGCGCTTGCCGCTCGTATCTGCTATCATTCCTAGTCTGTGCGTTCATGCGGGCGTGGCGGAATTGGTAGACGCGCCAGATTTAGGTTCTGGTGGGATTCCCGTGAAGGTTCGAGTCCTTTCGCCCGCACCAACGCACCCGCGTCGGCTTATGCCCTCGCGACGCTTGTTGCATAAAGGTACCAGCACCTCAGATAAGCTGGGCAGTATGAGGAGGAACGTGTTGAACATCACCGCTTCTGACGTCAAGGACGCCAAGCTCACCGCTACGGTCACCATCCCGGCCGCCGACGTCGACGCCGCGATCAAGAAGGCCTACAAGGAGACCGCCAAGAAGTACCGCTTCCCGGGCTTCCGCGCCGGTAAGGCCCCCCGTCCGGTCATCGACTCTGCTCTTGGCGCCGAGGCTACCCTCGCTCAGGCCACCAACGACCTGATCGCCGCCAACGAGCCCGCCGTCCTCAACGAGCTGGACATCGTGCCCACCAAGAACGGTGACTACAAGGAGCTCGACCTCGCCAAGGATCACGAGGACTACACCTACACCGTCGAGTTCTCCCTGCGTCCCGCCGCTGAGCTCTCCTCTTTCGACGCTGTCGAGATCGAGATGCCTCCCGCGGAGGTCACCGAGTCCGAGATCAACAACCAGGTTGAGATGCTCCTCAACTACCGTGCCACCTTCGAGGACGTCGAGGGCCGCGCCGTCGAGGCCGAGGACTACGTTACCGTCGACCTCAAGGCCGTCGAGAACGCCGACAACTTTGCCGCCGAGGGCCGCATGCTCATCGCCGGTAGCGACAGCAACCCCAAGGAGTTCAACGAGGCCCTGATCGGCGCCAACGTTGACGACGTCAAGACCGTTACCTGGACCGACGAGGTCGAGGAGGGCGAGGAGGCCGAGACCCATACCGTCGAGGTCACCGTCAAGGGCATCAAGGTCCGCAACACCCCCGAGCTCACCGACGAGCTCGTCAAGTCCGACTTTGGCTTCGACAGCATCGACGCCATGCGCGACGCCATCAAGATCGAGATCGAGCAGGACAAGGCTTCCCGCCTCCCGGCCGAGAAGGAGAACCGTTGCGTCTCCGCTCTCGCCGAGCGCCTGCAGCTCGACGAGATGGACGCCGACTACGAGCAGTCCGTCTTTGAGGAGCTTGGCCAGAACTTCCTGTCCAACCTCGCTGCCCGCGGCATGACGCTGGACACCTGGCTGCCCGCTTCCGGCCTGACCATGGAGCAGTTCATCGGCGACCTGCACAAGCAGGCCAACGACGTTGCCCGTGAGTCCCTGGCTCTCGACGCCCTCGCCCGCGAGCTCAAGATCGAGGTCACCGAGGACGACATCAACGCCGAGTTCGAGAAGGCCGGCGTCAAGGACGTCGAGGCTTCCAAGGCCGAGTTCATCGCCGATGGTCGCATGCCTGCCGTCCGCGAGTCCATCCGTCGCTCCAAGGCCGTCGACCACCTGGTCGAGAACGCCAAGGTGACCGAGGTCGACGAGACCGCCAAGGACGCCGAGTAATTCTCGCCACCTTGCCCGCGAGCGCATGCGTGCGCCCGTGATGGGGTAAAGTTATACACCGGTTATCCGGTAGCTTCGTACGGTGCCAGCCAATGCATAGCATGCGGGCACCGTACGTTTATCTAGAACCAATTTGGTCCGCAAGAGAGAAATGGAGATGCGTATGATCGCTAAGTTCGATTCCGCCCTCGTGCCATACGTTATCGAGCAGACGCCGCGCGGCGAGCGCAGCTACGATATCTATTCGCGCCTGCTCAACGACCGCATTATCTTCTTGGGCGAGGAGATCAACTCCGTCAGCGCCAACCTGGTCGTTGCCCAGCTGCTGCATCTTGAGAGCCAGGATGCCGAGAAGGATATCTCGCTCTATATCAATTCGCCCGGTGGCGAGGTCTACTCCGGCCTGGCAATTCTGGACACCATGAACTTCATTAAGCCGCAGGTCTCCACCATCTGCGTCGGTATGGCCGCGTCTATGGCCGCCGTGCTGCTTTCGGCCGGCGCCAAGGGCAAGCGCTTCTGCCTGCCGCACTCCAAGGTCATGATTCACCAGCCCAGCGGCGGTGCCCAGGGCCAGCAGACCGAGATCGAGATCGTGGCCGAGGAGATCAAGAAGACTCGCCGTGAGCTCAACCAAATCCTGTCCGACGCCTCGGGCCAGCCGATCGAGAAGGTTCAGGCCGATACCGAGCGCGACAATTACCTGACCGCTGCCGAGGCCCTCGACTACGGCCTGATCGACCGTATCGTCACCTCGCGCGACCTCGCCGCGAAGGACGCCTAGGATGGCAGGTAACATGCAGGACAACTTTGACGAGAACGGCAACCCCATCCGCTGCTCCTTCTGCGGAAAAGAGCAGGGCCAGGTCCGTCGTCTCGTAAAGGGCCCGACCAACATCTTTATCTGTGACGAGTGCGTCGCCGCCTGCTCCGAGATCCTTGAGGAGTCGCTGGCTTCGGACTTTATGGACGCCGCCCGCAATGGCAATCTCCCGGGTTTCCTCAACGACCACGGCCAGGCTGCGTCCCAGCCCGCCGTTGACCCCGAGGCAGAGGGCTTTGAGCTCGAGGACGACCGCCAGGTCATCACGCACGTGCCGACCCCGCACGAGATTTATGACGAGCTTTCGGCCTATGTCATGGGCCAGGAGGACGCCAAGCGCGCCATGTCGGTTGCCGTGTACAACCATTACCGCCGCGTGATCGAGGGTGGTGCTGCGCTTTCGGCCTTTGACGATGGCTTGGACTCGCAGCTCGACGATGATATGGACGAGGTGGAGCTCGCCAAGTCCAACATTTTGCTGCTCGGTCCCACCGGTACCGGTAAGACCCTGCTCGCCCAGACGCTCGCGCGCATCCTCGAGGTGCCGTTTGCCATCGCCGACGCCACCGCGCTCACCGAGGCCGGTTACGTGGGGGAGGATGTGGAGAACATCCTGCTCAAGCTCATCAATGCCGCCGATGGCGATATCGAGCGCGCGCAGGTGGGCATCATCTACGTGGACGAGATCGACAAAATCGCCCGCAAGGCCGAGAACCTCTCCATCACCCGCGATGTTTCGGGCGAGGGAGTTCAGCAGGCGCTGCTTAAGATCCTTGAGGGCACGGTGGCAAGCGTTCCGCCCACCGGCGGCCGCAAGCATCCCCAACAGGAGCTGCTGCAGATCGACACGACCAACATTCTGTTTATCTGCGGCGGTGCCTTTGTGGGTCTGGACAAGATCATCGCCGATCGCGTGGGCAACAAGGGCGTGGGCTTTAACTCCGAGATCGCCGGCCCCACCTCGGTCGACGAGAACGACCTGCTGCGTCAGGTGCTCCCGCAGGACCTCAATGCCTTTGGCATGATTCCCGAGTTTGTGGGACGTACGCCCGTCGTCACCCAGACGCAGGCGCTCGACGAGGACGACCTGGTGTCGATCCTGACCGAGCCCAAGAATGCCGTGGTGCGTCAGTACCGCAAGATGTTCCAGCTCGAGGACGTTGAGCTTGAGTTTGAGGACGCGGCTCTGCACGAGATCGCCCGCATGGCACTTGCCCGCAAGACCGGCGCCCGCGGCCTGCGTGCCATCTGCGAGGACGTGCTGCAGCAGACGATGTTCGATCTCCCCAGCGAGGAGGGCGTTTCCAAGGTCGTCGTGACCGAAGCCTCCGTAAAGGGCGAAGAGCAGCCCCAGCGTATCTATGGCTAAACCAGCCTAAAACGTGTTTGCAAATAGCCTCTGACCATTCGCGGTCGGAGGCTATTTTATATATGCGCAATAACCCCAACTACCTGTGTTATTCTGTGTGTTTGTTTAAGCCTCAGCGAAGTCATATCAGACTGAAGTAATCGATACCTAAGGGGAGGAATGTAGGCCCGATTTTCGTAGATTCCGCACGAGCCGAAGACCACTTAATGTGGTCTTCGAGCGAGCCCAGGACCTGACCGAGCGAAAATCGGGCCTACATTCCTCCCCGGCGGGACAGGGAGAGATATATGGAAGAAATGCCCAAGAACTACGATCCGTCGACCAACGAGCCGGCGATCCTGCAGAAGTGGCTCGACGGCGGCTACTATAAGCGCCGCGAGGGCGTGGGCGACTGCACCGTCACCATTCCGCCTCCCAACGTGACCGGCAAGCTCCACATGGGTCACGCCACCGACGACTCCATCCAGGACGCCATCATCCGTATGGCCCGCATGCGCGGCAAGTCCACGCGCTGGGTGCTCGGCACCGACCACGCCGGTATCGCCACGCAGACCAAGGTCGACAAGAAGCTCAAGAGCGAGGGCATCAGCCGCCTGGAGATCGGTCGCGACAAGTTTGTAGACGCCTGCTGGGATTGGACCCACGAGTACGGCGGCATCATCGTCGAGCAGATCAAGCGTATGGGCTGCTCCGTCGACTTTGATAACGAGCGCTTCACCATGGACGAGGACTACGCCCAGGCCGTGCGCAAGGTGTTCTGCGACTGGTACCACGATGGTCTGATCTACCGCGGCAAGCGCATCGTCAACTGGTGCCCCAACTGCACCACCGCCATCTCGGACGACGAGGCCGAGTACAAGGACGAGAAGGGCCACCTGTGGCACCTGCGCTACCCGCTGACCGAGCCGGTCAACGGCCAGGACTACATCGTCGTCGCCACCACGCGCCCCGAGACCATGCTCGGCGACACGGGCGTCGCCGTCTCCCCGAAGGACCCCGAGAAGGCCGCCTTTGTGGGTAAGACCGTCAAGCTCCCCATCGTCGACCGCGAGATCCCCATCTTTGAGGATTGGCATGTCGACGCCAACTTCGGTTCCGGCTTCGTTAAGGTTACGCCTGCCCACGACCCCAACGACTACGCCATGGGTCAGGCTCACGACCTGCCGCAGATCAATATCTTCGACGAGCACGCGGTGGTCGTTGAGGGCTACGGCGAGTTCACCGGTATGACCCGCGAGGAGTGCCGCGAGGCCGTCATCAAGTGGTTTGAGGAGCACGACCTGCTCGACCATGTCGAGGACCACGACCACTCCGTCATGCACTGCTACCGTTGCGACGCCGCCCTGGAGCCGTGGCTGTCCGAGCAGTGGTTCGTCGCCGTCGACAAGCTCAAGGGGCCGGCGCTCGACGCCGTCAACTCCGGCAAGGTCACCTTCCATCCCGCGCGCTGGACGCAGACCTACACCACCTGGATGGAGAACCTTAAGGACTGGTGCATCAGCCGTCAGCTGTGGTGGGGCCACCGTATCCCTGTGTTCTACTGCGAGGACTGCGGCTGGGAGGACGCCCTTACCGAGGACACCGACGTGTGTCCCAAGTGCGGCGGCCATCACGTGCACCAGGACGAGAACGTGCTGGACACCTGGTTCAGCTCGCAGCTGTGGACCTTTGCCACGCAGGGCTGGCCGCAAAAGCCGGAGCTGCTCGAGGGGCATCACCCCACGACGGCGCTTGTCACCGCGCGCGACATCATCGCGCTGTGGGTCGCCCGCATGGTCATGAGCTCGCTGTACTTCCTGGACGAGGTGCCGTTTAAGGACGTCGTCATCTACCCGACGATTCTTGCCAAGGACGGCAGCCGCATGTCCAAGTCCAAGGGCAACGGCGTTGACCCCATGGACCTCATCGGTATGTACGGCGCCGACGCCATGCGCTTCAACCTGCTCACGCTGTGCACCAACAACCAGGACGTCAAGTTCGACGCGAACATCGACAAGAAGACCAAGAAGCTCATCGATAGCCCACGCACCGAGCAGGCCAAGTCGTTTGTGACCAAGATCTGGAACGCCAGCCGCTTCTTGCTTATGAACATGGAGGGCTACACGCCCGGCGAGCCCGTCGTGGAGACGCCGGCTGACGCCTGGATGTTCAGCCGTCTGGCAAAGGCCGTGAAGATGGTCACCGAGGGTATCGAGAAGTACACCTTTGGCGATATGGCTCGCGGCGTGCAGCGGTTCTTCTGGAATGAGGTCTGCGACTGGTACGTCGAGGTTACCAAGGCCCGCCTGAAGGGCGAGGGCCGTCTGCAGGCGCAGCGCAACCTGATCTTTGTGCTCGACACCTCCATTCGCCTGATGCACCCGCTCATGCCGTTTGTCACCGAGGAGATCTGGGACAACATGCCGGCGAGCGTGCTCGACCTGGACGCCGAGGGCAACGTGGATCGCGCCGAGGCGCTCATGATCGCCAAGTGGCCCGAGCCCGCCGACTACGCCAAGTATGTTGACGAGGACGCCGAGCGTGCGTTTGAGCTGTGCCGTACTGTCGTGTCTGCCGCCCGCGCCACGCGCTCGCGTTATCGCTTGAGCCTCAAGGCCGAGCTCGACGTGGTCGTGCGCGCCGGTGCCGAGGACATCGAGAAGCTTGAGAGCCTCCGTTCGACCATCGAGCCGCTGGCGAACACTGCCTCGCTGGTCATGGGTACCGACGTTGAGAAGCCGGCTGCGAGCATCGCCGTGGTCGACAGCGGCGTCGAGGTCTTTGTGGTGCTCGAGGGCAAGGTTGACCTTTCGGCCGAGAAGGCGCGCCTGGAGAAGGAGATTGCCGCGGCCCAGAAGGAGCTCGCCGGCTGCGAGAAGACGCTCGCCAACGAGGGCTTTGTGGCTAAGGCTGCGCCCGCCGTGGTCCAGAAGAAGAGGGACCGTGCGGCTGAGCTCAAGGAGATCCTGGTGGCGCTGACTGCTCAGGTTGCTGACTTCTCCTAGATCTTACTGAGGGGCGCGTCCCGACGCTTTGCTCGCTACTGCGGACAGTCCTGCGCAAGACGGACGGCACATTAAGTGCTGTCCTTTGCGTGCGGAACTTGTATCGAGCAAAGCGTCGGGCCGCTCCTTGTGCGGTTACGTGGTTGTTTGCATCTGGCGCGTTTGGGCCACTGGGTTGTGGCCTTGATCTCGCTGCAAGCGGGGTTTGGCTGATATTTTGAATGGGAGGGGCTCGTTGTTGCTTACGGGCCTCTTTTTATGTTGAGGGGACTTTGGTTATGGCGAAGCGTTCTGGGTTGTATTCGGTGCCGTTTGGGGTTCCGGAACTTTCTTTTGATGAGGCTGTTGCACTTGCGGCCGATACGGGCAAGATTGCGCGTTATTCCACGCCGCTGCTCGAGACCGTCGTCGAGATGCTCGATGAGCTTGGTCGTCCTGACGAGTTCTATGATTGTGTCCAGATAGCCGGTACCAATGGAAAGACCTCGACAACGCGATTCTCGGCTGCCATTCTTCGTGGTGAGGGCCTTAAGACGGCACTCTTTACTTCTCCTCATCTGGTGCGCTATCCCGAGCGTATGGAGATTGACGGAAAGGTCGTCTCAGACGAGGTCTTTGCCCATGGTGTCTCTGTGGCGTATGAGGCGGGTCGTCGTCTCAATGCGCGTCGTGAGGCGGCGGGTGAGGAGCTTCGTTCTATTACGCCCTTCGATCTTTTGTCCGTGGCTGGTTTGACTATGTTTGCCGAGGCTTGCGTGGACGTGGCCGTGCTTGAGGTTGGCATGGGCGGACGCTGGGATGCTACGAGCGCGACCGATCCCGTGGCCGTCGCCATTACGGGCATTGGACTCGACCATATGAAGGTCCTTGGCGATACGCTCGAGGCAATTGCGGGGGAGAAAGCTGCTGTTATTAAGCCTGGGCGTTTGGTTGTTTTGGGCGAGGGTACCCATGAGGCAAGCGTTCAATGCGTGATGGATGCCCGTTGCCGTGAGTGCGGCGTTGTGCCGCTCGTGGTGAGCCATACGACGACCAAACTTCCGGCACACGTGGGCGATACGGTGGAGTTTAGCTGCACCACGCCGCGCGCGATCTATACGTCGAGTATGGTCAAGCCGGCGTATCAGCCGCAGAATGCCGCGTGCGCGATTATGCTGTGCGAGGGCTATCTGGGTCGCGAGCTCGACCACGATGCGCTCGACGCTTCGCTTATGGGCTGCCCCACGCCGGGTCGCTTTGATGTGCTGGGAACCGATCCGCTCAAGCTGATTGACGCCTGCCATAACCCCCAGAGCTGCGAGAACTTTGTGAGCGCACTGGACGAGATCGATCCGTGCGTAGAGAATCGCCCAACGCTGCTTTGCGCCGCATTGGCTGACAAGGACGTGGCGGGTATCGTCGACGTGCTGATTCCGGCGTTCCCCCGTGTGGTCGCGACCCAGACCGATTCCGATCGCGCCCTGCCGGCAGAGGAGCTTGCTGCCCTGGTGGATGCCGACAAGCTCGCGGGCGTGTACCCCAGCGTATCCGAGGCCCTCGCAGCCCTCGATGCCGCCGGCGAGCCCTTCGTAGCAGCCGGCACCATCACCCTAGCCGGCGAAGTAGCGGGGCTGCTGCGCTAGCCCATCCCCCCAGTAGTTGCGGTGAAATAGTTCCTGTTTTTGGGCTCTAGCAGCCCATCCAGGAACTATTCCACCGCAACTCAAAAACAGTCAAGTACTTGTAAAGTGTCCCCCCGCTTACGAAATCGTTTATGCCGCTTGACCTATCTCATATTGCGTTGCCACGCTGGGGAGGGGTACGCTCAGCCTAACTTGCAATCCGGACCCATGCTGTTTGGTCCGTTGAGCCAGTCGGGAGGAACTATGAATAGAAGGCATGTCAACGCGGCGATCACCGCGGGCCTGGCACTTACCATGACGGTTGGTTCGGTGCCACCGCAGGCGTTCGCCGAGATGATGCAGGGCGATACCACCCAGGTCGTTGCCGAGCAAAGCGATGCGACGGGTGCGGCTGCCACATCCGCGGACACCGGCCAGGCAACCTCGGAAGATCAGGCGGTCGACAAGATCGCCTCGCTTGCCGAGCAAACCGACTTGCATGTTGCTGAGGGCTCCGACGCAACGCTACCTCAAACCGTGGCGGCGACTTACGAGAGCGGCGCCACTAAGCAGGAAAACGTTACCTGGAAGCTGAACGGCGCCGATGCTCCGGCAACCTTGGCGCAGCTGCCTGCCGGCTCGTATGAGTTTGAGGGCACCGTCGATGGCGCTACCCAGACGGTCAAGCAGCGCGTGGTTATCGAGGCCGCCGCAGCGGATCCGGCCGCGGTTAATGCCGTCGAACCCGTGAGCTCAAACGAGGACCTGAAGATTGCGTCCGTTGATAGCACTCCAATTGTAAAAAAATATGTGGGACAGGGCTATGTTGGCGAAGAGTACGGCACCTCAGTCAATCTGACGCTGACAAATGGAACTAAAGCTACCGGCATGGTCAATTGGGACGAAGCCTCAAGGAACACTATCAAGACTGCTTCCGATGAATCGGAGGTGCCGATCCAAGGCTCCATTTCGTATATCTACATCGGTAACATGGGTTATTCGCTTAGTGAGCCCTATTCCGTTGCCGGAACGCTCAAGGTTTTTGTTCCCAGGTCTTCGAATTACACACAAAGCGTGACTACGTCGCCCGGCGTCGCGCCGTCTCTTCCTTCGACTGCCTATATATCCTATTCCGATAACTCGGGCTGTTCCTGCGATGTTGAGTGGGATGAGGTCTCCGATGTAGACTATCAAAAACCTGGCTCATTTGTCGTTGAGGGACATTTGACATACTCGCCTTCAACTTTGGTGAGTTGCACGGTAAATGTCCGTGAAATCAAGTCTGTTCAAACCGAATTTGAATGCATGACGGCAGTAGGGATGTCGCCGTCTCTTCCGTACCAGGCAATGGTTACTTTCGATCAAAATGAATCGCAGCCAGTTCATATCAATTGGGATTCCGTAAATCCCGATTCGTACGCTCAACCAGGTACTTTTGTTGTTAAGGGCAGGCTCGATGGGCTTGACCGGCGCGAAGTTACTTGTACAGTTACGGTGAAGGATGCCAAAGATTATTTTGACCTGGACTCGTTGACGTACGAACGTGTTGTTGGTGACGAATCGCCCCTTGACTCTGACGTGCACCTTAAGGTGACTCGACCGGATGGCGAGTACTGGTATAACTATCCTGTGAAATGGGACAATGCTGACGCCTCTCGATTCCAGACGGCTGGCACTTATGAAGTTGCCGGTACTATCGGGGACTGCGGTGTTTCTTCTCTTGCTGGTCTAACGGTTAAGGCGACGGTCGTCGTTAAAGAGGTTGCCTCTATCGCTCAAGTTGCACCCATTGATACGCCAGTTGGCATCCGTCCTACAACGGGCTCAAGTGCCGGCTCCCTTCCATATACCGTTAAGGTGACTTTCACCGACGGGTCTACAGTTAATGGTGGCGTTACCTGGGATACAATCCTGGATTCCATGGTCGCGCAGGAGGGTTCCTTTACCCTCGGAGGCTCTATCATGTATAACCGAAGTGAACCTGGCTCTCCGTCTATACCAGTCTCGTTGGGCAGTGCCCATCGTGCCTCTATTAACGTCAACGTTCGTGCGCTGCAGATGCCATCTACGACTTCGATAAGTACGCTCGTTGGCGCGCAAATTCATATGCCGTATACCATAGAAGCAACGATGTGGAATGGTTCTCGTGGCAACTATTCCGTCCAATGGCCTGCTATTAGTCAGAATACGCTGAACAAGCTGGGCAAATCGACTATTACGGGTTATTTCTTGGGCTCGAATATTCCGGTAACAGCGACTATTAATGTGTGCGACCTTGCCAACGATGATTTGGGAAGGATCGCCTACATTCCCGATGTCGGATTCGCTTATTCGTACGGATCGAATCAATTTCTGCTGTCGGACGGAAATTACTACAGCCTTTGGGGGGTTGGAGACTCCCTTTATACATGGGATGAGATCCCGCAGGACCTCAAAAACGGCAAACCGGGCGACTATGAGATAAGCGGAACAATTACCGGCACGCTTGCAAGGATTCGTGCGACCGCTACGTGTGGAGAGGTCAAGGGCATAAATCACTACAGTGAGACTGGCACGACTCTCGTGCAGTCTTATGAAGATACATACGTTATCTATCCTGGTGAGCAGCTCTATCTCGATAATACGACCGTCGAGGGCGTTCTAAAGGATGGTACACGTTTCTCTAATCTTAAGGTTAACTGGGATGAGTATGATAGCAATCCAAAGGAGAGCTGCACGATAACCGGCACAGTTGCGGGGACGAATATCCCGGCAACGATTCATGTGATCGTGACTGACAAGTGGAAAGCGGAACTCGATACCATTAAGGTCCTCAAGGGACATGATGGTTCAGGATTGCTTCCAACCAACGTTATACTGGTAAGCCCCGACGTAAAGGATCAGTCTGTCCATCATTCCAAGTATGCTCCCGTGACATGGAACACAAAGGGGTTTGACTGGAGCCAAGGCGGAATCGTTTCGGGTACCGCTCAGCTGTCTTACTATACGGGCAGTAACAGCAGTGTTGTGGATATTCCTGTGACTGCAAATGTTCAGGTTGTGAATAGGGCTACATCCGTTCAGGGCGGCACGTTGTGGACCGTTCCTGGCGTTGCGCCTGATTTGCCAGAGACCCTTGAGGTCGTCTACGACAATGACATGTCCGTTGGGCCGCAACGCGAAAACGTCATCTGGGAAGACGTTTCCCCCGATGCCTATGCCAAGGAGGGCACGTTTAAGGTTAAGGGCAAGCTCCAAGGTGGTGCCGAGGCGACGGTTACTGTTGATGTTTGCTCGATTTCGTCCGTGAACGTTCCCGAGCGTATTGTGACGGCCAACGGCGTTGAACCCGAGATGCCGTGGAACAATATTTCGGTGACTACGAGCGACGGTAAAACGCGCACTGCGTGGATTGAATGGAACGGCTATCGTTCTTCGGACTATACCGGCGAGCCCGGCAAGGTCTCCACGGTTACCGGTAAGCTGTACGCTAGCGGCCTTGATAGGTTCGGCGTTGGCACCAACACCGGCCTTACTGTCCAAACCAAAATCGTGATTGCTGGAGTCGAGAAAGCGTTTGATAACGGTGAGACTGCGGTGACCACGAAGGCCGGTGCCGCTCCTACGATGCCTTCCAAGCTGGCAGTCGAGATGAGCGACGGTTCGATCTCGACGGCTGCTGTTAAGTGGGATCCGATTGCGCCCGAGAAGTATGAAAAGCCTGGTACGTTCTATGTAACGGGCCATGTTGTCGGCTTTGATGGCGCTGCTGTTATGGCGCATGTTGACGACGAGGGTCAGAACGTTGGCGTGGACGAGCATGGCGTCGTGACCGCTAAGGTGACGGTTGCCGATAAGACGGCTCAAAAGGTCGCGCTGCAGCCGCAGGCCGTTGTGATTAACACGACGGTTGGGTCGAAGCTGGCATTGCCTAAGTTCGTTAATGTCAATTACTCTGACGGCACCTTCACAGCACATGGCCAATACGATGGCACCGAAATCACGGAGTGGACCGGCACAGACGGTCTCGACATCAATGGCCCCCTTACCAAGACCGGCACCTATAAACTCGTCGGCAAGCTCAAAGGCATCGACAATGTCAACGCCATCGTGTACGTCAATGTTCGTGAGGCGCCGCGGACTATTACCAAACTCGAGGCTAAGTCGTTTAGCGTGGCCAAGGGTACGTCCAAGCAGGACCTGTACCAGCAGATGCCCAAGCAGGTTGTGGCGACTTATTCCGACGGCTCAACCGATCTGCTCGACATTGACACGTGGGACCTCTCCAACGTTACGGACAAGCTGCTCGTCGAAACCGGTACCGTGAAGATTACCGGCACGGTTAAGCTTAATGGCGCCAAGGTGACCTGCAACGTGACTGTGGTGGACCAGGATGCCGAGACGCCCGACCACGTTGAGCCGGTTGCCGACATTCATATTGCGGACAATGCCAAGGTTGCGGACCTGATGGCCATGCTGCCGTCCACGGTGACGGTGGTCATGAAGGACGGCAAGACTAAGAACGAGACGCCCGTTAAGTGGTCTCAGGTCGATAGCCTGGGTCGCGCCGGCAACGAGTTTGAGGTCACGGGCCTGACGGACAACGGCATGACCGTAAAGGTGAAGGTCAAGGTGACCGCGCATATCGTGAGCCTTGACGCAGCTGATGATATTGAAGTCGAGCGCGACACGAAGGCATCGGAAGCTTTGGCTAAGCTGCCTAAAAAGGTTACGGCTGTCTATTCTGATGGCCTTGATGCCGAGGTCGACGTGAAGTGGGACACCAAGGGCCTCTCCGACAAGGACTTTGCCAAGGAGGGCGAGGTCACGGTCAAGGGTACGGTTGCCGGAACGGATCAGAAGGCGGAGTGCACGATTAAGGTCGTCAAGCCGCTGCACGAGATTCCCGATCGCCTGGCTGGTACCGTTGACACCGTGACGGTCGACGACGGCGCGAAGCCCGAGGCTGTTGTGGCAGCGCTGCCCACCACCGTAAAGGTCGCTATGAAGGACGGCTCCGAGGTCGACTCGAAGATCAATTGGACCGCTCCCAAAAAGACCCTCACCATTAAGAAGGACGGCACGAGCGTTGTCGTTACGGGTAAGACCGAGGTCGGTAACTTTGACGTTAATGCTACGGTCAACCTGATGCCGGTCGTCGAGAGCGTCGTTGGCGTTCAGCTTTCGGTTGCTCGCAACACGGCTGCTGCTGACATCGTGCTGCCTGCCCAGGTGACCCTCAACATGTCCGACGGCTCAAAGAAGACTGCTGCCGTCACCTGGGATAAGGCCCCGCTCACGACGGATGCCCTGGGCAAGCTGGGCGACATTGCACTTGAGGGCACAGTCGAGGGCACTTCGGCCAAGGCCAAGTGCACGGTGACGGTTGTAAAGAGCGATGCCGAGATTCCGGTGTCCGTTGAGCCTGTCGCGGGCGTTAGCGTCCCCGAGAACTCGTCCGCCGATGTAGTGCGTGATGCGCTCAAGGACGTGAAGGCGACCGTTCGCATGAAGGACGGCAAGACGACGGCGGAGTCCGAGATCACTTGGACTGAGGTTCCTGCCGCGGCCGACACGTACGGCAACAGCGTCGTCGCCAAGGGCGTGACGGTGAACGGCAACCTGCCTGTCGAAGTTGTCGTCACCTCCACGACGACGATCAATAAGGTAGCCAAGGTGCCGCAGATTACGGTTGAGCGCGATGCCAAGGCCGATACCGTGACGGGGCAGCTGCCCAAGAAGGTCACCGTGACCTATTCCGATGGTCACACGGACGAGGCCGTGGTCATGTGGAATACGGATGGCCTGGACAAGCAGCTTGCCGCTGTCGGCGAGCACGCGCTCGAGGGCTCCGTCGAGGGCACGACGCTCAAGGCGACCTGCAAGCTGGTCGTCGAGACGCCTAAGCGCGAGATTCCCCATCACGTGAAGAATGACAGCCTGACGCTTGAGCAGCCGGTGCTCGATGGCGCGTCTTCTGAGGATGTTGCTAAGGCGCTTGCGGGTCTTAAGGCGACTGTGGTGATGGCCGACGGCAAGACCGAGGTCGAGTCTGCCGTAACGTGGACTGATGTCCCCGCTGCCGATATCGCCACGACGGGCAAGACCCTCACGGTGCACGGCACCACCGATGAGGGCGGCTTTGCGGTGACGGCGACCGTTTCGGTTAAGCCGGTCATCAAGAGCGCGTCGCTTGCCGAAAGCGCTGGTGCCATTGCCGCCAAGCGCGACGACAAGGTTGCCGACGTCGTGACCAATCTGCCCAAACAGGCGAGCGCGACGTATTCCGATGGCACTGCCAAGGACCTGGATATTACGTGGGATACGAGTGCGCTGACCCAGAAGGCGCTCGGCGAACTCGGCGACATTGTCGTTACGGGCACCGTGAAGGACGAGACCGGTTCTGCCTCGGTGACGGCTACCGTTACCGTGTCCGAGAAGGACTCGAACATTCCCGTGACGCCCGGCACGCCCGATGCCGTTGAGGTCTTTGAGTTTAGCTCGCCCGATGAGGTATTGAAGGCGCTGCCCAAGAAGGTCGCCGTGACCATGAAGGACGGCAGCCAGAAGGACTACGGCATCGACTGGGAGAACGTGCCCGCACTCGGCTGGGATGCCGACGATGTGACCGTGACCGGCAAGGTGCACGGCACGGAGCTGACGGTCAGCTGTGAGGTGCGCGTTAAGCCGCGTCCGGCTGCCGAAGGCATGGTGATTATTGATCAGAACGGCAAGCCCACGACTTCGCAGACCACGCTCAAGGTCGAGCGCGGCAAGGAGATCGACCTGGCCGCCGCGGCGAGCAATGCGGACAAGGGCGCAATGCTTCGCTATCCCGTGACGTGGGACTCGGACAAACCGACGATCGCGACGGTCGAGAATGGTAAGGTAAAGGCCCTCAAGAGCGGCACCGTTGTCATTACGGCGACGATGGATGTTAACGGCGGGGCTGTGGCGATCTCGCTGGCTGACGATTCCGATGCCGTCGAGGCGCCGACAACCCAGCAGTTCACCGCTTCGGTGACCGTTGAGGTTGTTGAGCCGGTCGTTGAGCAGCAGCCGACGGACGGCAAGGATAACGGTGGCAAGCCTGATGCCAAGCCGGCTTCGGACGTGAAGAAGGACGCCAAGAAGGCTGCTGCTGGAAGCCTGGCACAGACGGGTGACAACACGGCTGTGACTGTCGCCGCACTGGGCGGAACCGGCCTGTTGGCGCTGCTCGCCGCCGCGATCGAAAAGCTGCGCCATCGCGTTGAGTAGCGCAGAGCTCATGAAGCTCTAGGACACAAGAAGGCCTCCCGGTCCTCGTAAACCACGAGGACCGGGAGGCCTTTCATTTGGATCGGGTTAGCTAATTTGGGACGGGGCTTTTTTGACTACCCGCTTGCAGGGTAGTCAAAAAAGCCCCGTCCCAAATTAGCTACCCTAAAACGTAGTAGATGGGCCGTTTTCGTGGCGTATCTCTAGGCTGTCAAATTGGTCGACTTGGTTCCTTAGCAGTTGCGGTGAAATAGTTCCTGGATTATGCCTCTGTGGGCCAATCTGGGAACTATTCCACCGCAACTTATTGAGGGGCTATTGGGAAGGGGCTAGTCTAGGTTGACTGGGTCGCGGGGGTAGGCGTTGAGAATCTCGACGCCGGACTCGGTGACCAGGGCCAGGTCTTCGATACGGACGCCGGTGCGGCCGGGGAGGTAGATGCCCGGCTCAATGGAGAACGTCATGCCGGGCTCTACGACTTGCTCGTTGGCGAGCGAGACGTCGCCCGGCTCGTGGTCCTGCAGGCCGATCGAGTGTCCCAGGCGGTGCGTAAAGTACTGCCCATAGCCCGCATCCTCAATAACGTCGCGCGCGGCGCGGTCCAGGTCGCACATGCGCACGCCCGGTGCGATGATCGCTTCGGCGGCCTCGTTGGCGCGGCGCACGATGTCGTAGATGCGTGCCGTCTCCTCGTCCGGCTCGCCCCAAAAGAACGTGCGTGTCATGTCCGAGCAGTAGTTGCTGCGACGTCCGCCAATGTCGAACAGCACCACGTCGCCGCGTTTGAGCACGGTGTCGTCGGGCTCGTGATGCGGGTCTCCGGCGTTGGCGCCAAAGCTCACGATAGGCGGAAAGCTAAAGCCCTCGCAGTCGTGCTTGCGGTACAGGCCGAGCATCTGGTCGGCAATTTCGCGCTCTGTCACGCCCTCGTGAACGAGCTTGATGGCCTCGGCCATCACGGCGTCGTTGGCGGCCGAGGACACGCGCATGAGCTCCTGCTCCGCGGCATCCTTGTGGGTGCGTGCGGCGGTGACGGCAAAGTCGCCCAGGAAGAACTCGCTCGCGGCGTGACGATCAATAAGGGGCATCAAAAAGCCGGAGCGCATAACGGTGTCGATGCCGAGAGGCTTGGCAGGATCGATTTCGCGCGCGATGGTGTCGGTCACGACGTCGGTATCGGTGTGATAGGCGACGCGGGCATTGTCGTACTCGGGCAGCTGATGCAGGGCGTTGACCAAGATCACCGGCTCGGCATCGCGTGCGAGCAGCACGCCGCAAAAACGCTCGAACATATCGGCATAAAAGCCGGTCAGATAGTAGATCGACCACGGGTCGTTCACAAGCAGCTGCGCGCCGGGGTGCTGAGCCTCGAGCGCATCGAGCACGCGCGCCACACGCTGGTCATCGACATGTGCCATGAAACATCCTTTCGCTAGGGTGCCACCATGGTATCCCAAGCGCCTCCACATAAGTTGCGGTGAAATAGTTCCTGTTTGCCGGGGCAATGGCATAAAACAGGAACTATTCCACCGCAACTGCAGAGGGGATGAAGGCCCGTCCTAAATTAGCTACTTAGGCTGGGTCGATGTCCATGCTGGCGATGAGGTCGATGTTGGTGTTGAGGAAGTTCTCCAACACGACGTCGCCCATGCGGATGGGGGCGTCGACAACCAGGCCGCGAATGAGGTCCATGGCCTGGGCGTGGAGTGCCAGCGGGATGGCTTCGGCCGTGCGTACGGGCAGTAGCGCCTCGTCGCCGCCAGATACGGCCACGGTTGTGGTGAGCACGCGCATGGGGCAGGTGAGCTCCTGGTGCGCGAATTTATCACCGCGCGGGCAGCTGTTGCCGGTCACGGAGCGCACCTCTACCGCGGCGCCGTCTGCGTCACGCTCTACCTCAACGGTCAGGAGGCACTCGGATGGGCAGGTGGTGCAGTTGAACTGCAGCGTTTCGATCGCGTTTATGCTCATGGCCTTACGCCTCCTCTACGGGATCGACGGACAGGACAATCTCGCTAACACCCAGGTCGAGTGCGCGCTGAATCACCTTTGCCGGCAGCGGGAAGCTTTGCATGACGCTCGGTTTAAACGGGCGGACCTTGCCTGCGAACAATTCCTCGTCGCCTGCCAAAATGCGCACACGGGCGGCATCGACCGGTCGGCGCACGCGAAAGTTGAGTTTGGTGAGTGCCACAGCCGTAATGCGTCCCGGCAGCGCGTAGCCCGCGATACCGGCGGGGGAGACCGTAAGTTGACAGCCCGGGCCCGCAGCGCCCGCATCGACCCCAGCGCCACGGCCCAGCGCGTAGGCCGCTGCAGCCGCACCGGCACGCTCGGACTCGGTCGTCACGTTGTCGGCCAGGTCGTGCACGTGCAGCACGTTGCCGCAGGCAAAGATGCCCGGAACGCCTGTCTGCAGGCTCTGGTCCACCACGGCGCCGCGCGTGCGCGGGTCAAGCTCCACGCCTGCGGCAACCGAAAGCTCGTTCTCGGGAATCAGACCCACCGAAAGCAGCAACGTGTCGCACGGAACAACGCGCTCGGTCCCCGGAATGGGCGCTAGGTGCTCGTCGATCTTGCTCACTTCGACCGCCTCCACGCGATCGTGTCCGATCACGCGCGTCACGGTTGTGGACAGGTGCAGCGGAATGACAAAGTCGTCCAGGCAGTTCTTGACGTTGCGGCGCAGACCGTTGGCGTACGGCATGAGCTCGTACACGCCCTCGACCGAAATCCCCTCGAGTGTGCAGCGACGCGCCATGATAAGCCCGATGTCGCCCGAGCCCAAAATGACGGCGCGCGAGCCGGGCTTGAGGTTTTCGATATTGATGTATCGCTGCGCCAGACCCGCCGTAAACACGCCGGCGGGACGGCTACCTGGAATCTTGATCTCGCTGCGCGTGCGCTCGCGGCATCCCATAGCAAGGACGACCGCACGCCCGGTGAGCTGAAGCATGCCGGTACGGCTCATGAGCGTGACGGTATGGACTGCGGTATCTCCCGTGCCCTCGTCCGTGTCCGGGTCGCCCACACGCGCGCCCTCGCCCGAATCAATCCCAAGCACCATGCTGCCCAGGAACAGCGCAATATCAGTCGCGCGCACCTGGTCGATAAAGCACTGCGCGTACTCTGGACCGGTGAGCTCCTGCTTAAAGTGCGAAAGGCCAAAACCGGGGTGGATGCACTGGCGGAGGATTCCTCCTAGATGCTGCTCGCGCTCCACGATAGCCACGTGGGCGCCGGCCTTATGCGCGGCAAGCGCGGCCGCCATGCCGGCAGGTCCGCCGCCGATAACAACAACGTCGAACGTCTGCGTCGACACCGACGCTACGGGTCCGGCCTCCGCGCGTCCGTCGCACATATCAAACGTCGCCATCCTAGCGCACCCCCTTCAGCGGTCCCTTGACTAGCCAAGAACCAGCATCCTCCAACAGCACTTCGCTGGGCTCGCAGCCCAGCTCGCGCGCCAGGATCGCCACCACGCGGCTCTGGCAAAAACCACTCTGGCACCGACCCATGCCGGCACGACAGCGGCGCTTGACGCCCTCGACCGAAACCGCGCCCGGGCGGCGTCGGATCGCGGCCACGATCTCGGCCTCGGGCACTGTCTCGCAGCGGCAGACGTTTTGTCCCCACGCGGGGTCGGACTCAATGAGCTCTTTCTTGCGCGCAAGCGGGGCGCGGTCAAAGTCGTCCGGCGCGCGGCGGATGGGATCCCAGTCGCCGCGTTCGCGTAGGGTCACGCCGGCATCGCGTAGCACCTGCTCCATGCGCTCGGCAATGGCCGGCGCGCTCGCCACGCCCGGCGACTGAATGCCCGCCGCCTGGAACAGTCCCGGCACCACGGCCGACTGCCCAATAAAGAAGTCGTTCGTTCCCTTAATGACCGGGCGACCGCCGGCAAACGCGCGCACCACGCGACGCGTGTCCAGGTCGGGCACCAGCTTGCGCGCGCCGTCCAGCAGCGCGTTGACGTCGCCCGCATAGGTTTGCGTGTCGCCCGGCTCGCGCACGGCGGCCGTCGCGGTAATCACGGTGTTGCCGTGCACGGTGCCCGTGACGATAACGCCCTTGGACATCGGCGTGGGCACGGGGTAGAGCGGCATGAGCGCGCGCGGCTCTTTGTCCAGCACCACAATATTGCCCTGGCGCCAAACCATCTGGAACTCCTCGGCGCCCGCCATATGCGAGATGTCCGCGGCTCCGTTGCCTGCGGCGTTGATCAGGTAATGGCAGTGCACGTCGCCGGCGGGCGTCGCCAGCGTAAAGCGCGCGCGGCCCTTGCCGTCGGTGGCAGTGCCCCCGTCAGCGCCGCCGGCAACTTCAATGGCCTCCACCGGTGCGGAGCGCATAAACGTCACGCCGTTGGCAACCGCGTTCTCCAGCGCGGCGATGGCCACTTCAAACGGGTCGACGTAACCGGTCGAAGGGCACCACAACGCGCACGCCGCCTTAGCACTCGCGCGCGGCTCCAGCTTGTGTATGCGCTCGGGGCCGATAATCGACAGCTCGGGCACACCGTTGGCCAGGCCATTCTGGCGCAGCTTCTCCAGGTGCGCGCGGTCTTCATCGTTGAAGCCCAGTACCATCGACCCGGTGCGGCAAAACAAAAACCCCAGCTCCTGGGCCCAGGTGCCATATAGCTCGCAACCGTGGGCGTTGACCTGCGCCTTGACCGTGCCCGGCGCCGGATCGTAGCCGGCGTGCACCAAGCCACCGTTGGCCTTCGATGCGCCCAGCGCGATATCGTTGGCCGCCTCGACCACGCAAATGGACAGGTCATAGCGCGCGAGTTGCCGCGCGATGGCGCACCCGGTGATGCCCGCGCCCACAATTGCGATATCAAACGTTTCCGTCACGGTGCCTCCCAGACGAGTTGACAGGCTGTCAATAGGACTATCCTACGGTCTGCACACCCCCAGTGCAGCGGCAATGCGGCGAACAGCCCCGCTGCATCCGCCAACGGCAGGCGAGGGAAGACTCGGGACCATCGGTGACCTCGTCTGCCGCTCCTGGTGTCAGAGGTTTGTCTCGTTTTGAAACAGTAAGCAGAAGAACTGGGTTCCAGATGTTACAAATCGAGACGTTTGTCAGACGGACCCTCCGTTCGTCTTGATCTGTAACAGTAAGAGGGAATAATCGGTCCTATGCGTTACAGATTGAGATTTAAAGTCAGAGAGATTCTTCTGTCTCGATCTGTAACATCTAGGGACCGTTTTGGGGTCTAGATGTTACAGATTTAGATGGACCTATCAGTCGGTTTCGAATGTCTAAATCTGTAACGGTTAGACCTGTTTTTGCCGAGTTGTTGTTACAAATTGAGATTTAAGTCGGGTAGAGAATGGTTTGTCTGAATCTGTAACATCTGGGACTGTTTTTGCCGAGTAACTGTTACAGATTGAGATATTCGGTTTGGGCGGTTTTCTTTGTCTCGATCTGTAACAGTTAGCTGAGGATTTGGGTTCTAGATGTTACAGATCGAGACAAACCTTCCGACGGATTTTGAATGTCTCGATCTGTAACAGTAAGAGGGGTTTTGTGGCCCAAGATGTTACAGATCGAGATTGAAGTCGGGGAGGGACCCCTGTGTCTCGATCTGTAACAGCAAGATGGGAAATTTGGTCCCATTTGTTACAAATCGAGACGTTTGCTCGGCGGCACACCCGTTCGTCTCGATCTGTAACACCTAGACCCTTATTTGCCGAGTACCTGTTACAGATTGAGATGTTTGTGTCCGCACCGGCCCCGCTTGCAACCGCAGTCCCATATAAACAAACCCCGTGGTAAACTTGACCGGACTGTAAATATTCCGAAAGGTACACCCCAATGTCCAAGTACATCTCTGAGCTCATGTCGCCGCAGCTTATGGGCGTCATCTATGCCTTCGTTGGCTTTATCATCGCCCTGTACGTGCTGTCGGTCGTCTATGTGTTCATCGACGCTCGCCGCCGCGGCGCCAGCGCCTACGTGGCATGGGGCATCATCGCCCTGATCCCGTTTGTGGGCCTCATCGCCTACCTGGTCCTGCGCCCGCACTCCTACGCGGCCGACCGCGAGGAGCAGGAGCTGGATATGGCCCTGCGCGAGCGCCAGCTTGCCCAGTATGGCACCTGCCCGCAGTGCGGCGCGCCCATCGAGAAGGACTTTGTCGTCTGCCCCGTGTGCGACACTCAGGTTCGCAACGTGTGCCCCAGCTGCCATCGTCCGCTCGACGCGCACTGGAAGGTCTGCCCCTACTGCCGAACTCGCATTCAGTAACGCATCCATCGCCGGGCCGGCCGCAAGCCACGGGCACGCCGCAAGCACGCGCACCCCGCCCCCACACGATGAAGCATGCGTAAAAAATCGCCCGCCGTGCCATTAAGGTGCGGCGGGCGCTTGTATACCAAGGCAACCTGCCTATAATGATGCAAGTCAAAAACGCCGAGCGCATCGCACGCACTTGCATCAGGCATCCGAGAGGAGAAAACATACCCATGAAGGCACTCTACAATGACGGTTCGGTGGCCGAGCTCCCGCAGGACGAGGTCACGCACGTCATCCGCCACTCTGCCGCGCACATCATGGCGCAGGCCATCAAGCGCCTGTACCCCCAGGCCGACTTTGCCTACGGCCCCGCGACCGACAACGGCTTCTACTACGACGTCGACCTGCCCGAGGGCGTTAAGATCAGCGAGGACGACTTCCCCGCGATCGAGGCCGAGATGAAGAAGATCGTCAAGGAGAACCTCAAGTTTTCCGTGTACGAGAAGCCCCGCGCCGAGGCCATCGCCCTTATGGAGGAGCGCGGCGAGAAGTACAAGGTCGAGCACATCGGCGACCTGGACGACGACGCCCGCATCACCTTCTACCAGCAGGGCGACTACATCGACATGTGCGTCGGCCCCCACATCTGCTACACCAAGGCCCTCAAGGCCTTTAAGCTCACCGGCGTTTCGGGCGCCTACTGGAAGGGCGACAAGGACAACAAGATGCTCACCCGCATCAACGGCGTCGCCTTTGCCACCAAGGAAGAGCTCGACGAGCACATGCACATGCTGGAGGAGGCCAAGAAGCGCGACCACCGCAAGATCGGCCGCGAGATGGACCTCTTTATGATGCGCGACGAGGCCCCCGGCTTCCCGTTCTTCCTGCCCAACGGCATGATCCTTAAGAACACGCTGCTGGACTACTGGCGCGAGATCCACCACAAGGCCGGCTACGTCGAGATCTCCACGCCGCTTATCATGAACAAGCAGCTGTGGAAGACCTCGGGCCACTGGGACCACTACAAGGACAACATGTACTCCACCGTCATCGACGACGAAGAGTACTGCATTAAGCCCATGAACTGCCCGGGCGGCGTGCTGGTGTACGCCTC
>ERZ857480.83615-NODE-129567-length-69440-cov-10.9924_pt1 | contig 69440 bp, 58 predicted proteins | sample MGYA00519767_ERZ857480 | MGnify/ENA primary metagenome ERZ857480 (study PRJEB31778, sample SAMEA3449210) | human gut metagenome | biome: human gut; feature: human-associated habitat; material: faeces | place: United Kingdom | collected 2010/2012 ...
CGGCGGTGGGCCCCATGCCGTCCTCCGTCGCCAGGAGGAAGAGCTCGACCTTCTCCCTGCTGTACATGCGAACCTCCAGTCCGGACCGCCCCGCGGTCCAACTTTCTGTCCGCACCCCCGCGGTGTCTGAAAAGTGTCGATGCTTCGGGGGCTCGTTTTTGCTCGTTCACTTCGCGGAAAAGTATTCACCTTCGATTCGCAAGGGCGCTGCGTGAGCCAAAAAAGCGGGCCGCGCCGGGGATTTCCGGCGCGGCCCGCTTAGTATCGCGCTTAGATTCGCAAGGTTGCGGCAGCCAGCGGCCTACTTTGCGTCGTAGGCCTCGGCGTCCCACCAGTCGAGCTGGGCGATGTTGTCGCGGATGTGCTGGCAGCTCTTGTGGAAGCCCTCGAGCTCGTACTCGGACAGGTCGAGCGTGTAGACCTCCTCGACGCCCTCGGCACCGATCACGCACGGCAGGGAGGTAAAGATGCCCTCCTCACCATATTGGCCGGTCATAAGCGTAGAGGCGGAAAGCACGGCGTGCTCGTTGTGCAGAACGGCAGCGCAGACGCGCGCGGCGGAGTTGGCGACGGCGTACTCGGTGCACTGCTTGCCCTGGTAGGTCACATAGCCGCCCTTGCGCGCGAGCTCCTCGACCTCCATGTGGTCGAAGGCGTACTTGTCGGGGTTCTCGGCCTGAAGCTCGTTGAGGCTCTTGCCGGCGATGGTCGCGGCCTTAAAGGCAGCCAGCTGGCTAAAGCCGTGCTCGCCGATCATGTAGGCGTCGATGGACTTGGGGCTCACGCCGACCTTCTTGGAGATCTCGGTGCGCAGGCGGGCGGAATCCAGGCCGCAGCCCGAGCCGATGATCTTCTTGGGGTCGTAGCCGGTCAGGTGCCACAGCTCGGTGCACACGACGTCGCAGGGGTTGGAGATGCTTACGAAGATGCCGTCGAAGCCGGCGTCGACGATGCGTTTGGCAAAGGTGCGGGCGGCGTCGGTGGTAAAGAACAGCTCACCGTCGCGGTTACCAGCGGCCAGCGCGACCTTGCCGGCAGCGTTGACGATGACGTCGCAGCAGGCCAGCTCCTCGTAGTGGTCATAGCAGTTGACGATCTTGGTGTTATACGGGACAAACGAAAGGGAGTCGCGCAGGTCCTGGACCTCGGACGTCACCTTGGCCTCGTTGATATCGCACAGGTACAGCTCGTCGGCAATGCCCTGCATAAGCAGGCTGTTGGCGACATGTGCTCCTACGTGGCCCTGGCCGACCACACCGATCTTACGCGCCTGGTACATATATGTATCCTTTCGGCCGAGTTTTTCGCGTCGAACCATTGTAGCGTCCTGCTGTCACTTTGCTAGGCTAAAGCGCCATAGATTTTTGGGACATGCCTTAATCTCTACTTTTGGAGTGATTTGGGCCGCAGACGGCATCACTGGGCGATGTGCTCGCGCGGATGGGGCCGCTCGTTGTACCATAGCTGCAACTGACTCGTAAGGAGCATCCATGCCCATTCGTATTCCCGACGCCCTCCCTGCCGCCGCGCAGCTCGAGAGCGAGAACATCTTCGTCATGACCGAGTACCGCGCGCTGCACCAGGACATCCGTCCGCTGCGCGTGCTCATCCTCAACCTCATGCCCACCAAGATCGCCACCGAGACGCAGATCATGCGCAAGCTCTCCAACACGCCGCTGCAGGTGGAGGTGGACCTGCTGCGCACCAAGACGCACGAGGCCACGCACGTAAGCGCCGGCCACCTGGAGACGTTCTACCGCACGTTCGACGACATCCGCGACATCCACTATGACGGCCTGATCATCACGGGCGCGCCGGTGGAGCAGATGCCGTTCGAAGAGGTCGACTACTGGCCCGAGCTCTGCCAGATCATGGATTGGTCCACCACGCATGTGCACTCTACGCTGCACATTTGTTGGGGCGCACAGGCCGGCCTGTACCATCATTACGGTATCCAGAAGCACGACCTGCCGGCAAAGGCGAGCGGCGTGTTCGAGCATTATCTGGTGAAGCCGCAAAGCCCGCTGGTCCGCGGCTTCGACGACCGTTTCTATGCCGTGCATTCGCGCAACACCGATGTGCGCCGCGAGGACGTGGAGGCCGAGCCGCAGCTCGAGGTCGTGGCCGTGTCCGACGAGGTGGGCCTGTACATCGTCAAGTCGACCGACAGCCGCCGCTTCTTTGTCTTTGGCCATCCCGAGTACGATACCGACACGCTGCGTCTGGAGTACGAGCGTGACGTGAAGCGCGGACTCAACCCGGAGGTGCCGGCGCATTACTTCCCAGGTGACGACCCCACTGCCGAGCCGCGCAACGTCTGGCGCAGCCAGGCTCAGCTGTTCTACACCAACTGGCTCAACTACTACGTCTACCAGACCACGCCCTACGACCTGGCCCGCGCCGGCGAGGAGCACTAGGCCGTCGGGAGGTGCGCCAGCCGTTAGGCGCTGATGATGTGGGGTAGCGGCAGGTCGTGGGCGTCGGTGGGAACGTGGTCGACACGCTGCTCGTCAAAGGCGATGCCGATGATTTGGCATGCGGGCGAGAGCGTGGGCAGGTAGCGGTCATAGCAGCCGCCGCCGTAGCCCAGGCGCGCGCCGGTGCGGTCGAAGGCTACGAGTGGCACGATAATCATGTCGAGAGCCACGGCAGGCACGGTGGGGAAGCGGCTGCCGTCGATGTCCGTGGCTGCGAAGGCCCGCGTAGGGTGGGCGATAAACGGGGCCTCGGACGTATTGCCGGCAGAGGCTGCCCGCATGCACATGCGCTGGCCATAAGCCATGGCGTCTGTTGCCGAGAGCATGCATGGATAGGCTACACGCCAGCCGCGCGCGGCGGCCGCAGCGGCAAACGCGGCTGGGTCGACCTCGGAACCCATCGCGGCATAGACGGCAACGGTGCGCGGCGCCGCGGCATCCAAGCGATCCAGCAGCTCAACAAGCCGCGCGCATACAACAGCAGACTTCGCCGCCTGAACATCCAAATCAAGAGCATCGCGCCGGGCAATCACCGCCCGCCGCAACTCGGCCTTATCCATCCCAGCCTCATCTCCCAAACCTACCAAAAAGGGACAGGTTTATTTTGGCAGGTTTTATCTGGGCAAACGCGACGGATTCACCCCAAACCACCACAAAGGTGCCTGTCCCCTTTGCGGCGGTTTGGGCTGAATGTTGCGCAACAAGGGCTGCGGCTTTGGGTTTACCTTCATGGTAGAAGGAATGAACCGAAAGGAGTCCGCCATGTTTTGTCGCTCGTGTGGCACGCCGCTTGTCGACGAGGCCCTCTTTTGCCCCGTATGCGGCGCGCCCGTAGCACCCGACCAGGTCGCGGCCACGCAGCAACCCCAGCCTGCCGCGCCCGCTCCCCAGCAATACGTGCCCGTGCAGCAGCCCGTGCGGCGCAAACGTTCCAAGAAGTCCCTCATCGCCCTTGCCGCGGTGCTTGCCGTGGCGGCGGGTGTCGGCGGGGGAGCGCTGTTCTACTTCGCCCAGATTGCGACCACTCCAATTGACGAAAAGACCTTTCCGGACAGCGGCATGCGTGCGCTTGTCTCGACCAAATACGACACCAACGGTGACGGCCGCATCTCACGCGACGAGGCCAAGGCGGTGACGTCGGTCGAGCTGGACGGCGTCACGTCGACGCAGGGCCTGGGCAAGGTGTTCCCCAACATCGTCAGCGTGGAATCCGGCGGGGACAAGCTGGTCAACCTGGACCTTTCGGGCTGCGGCGACCTTAAGACCGTCGAGCTTAACTCGGCGAGTAATGTCACCGTCGTTAACCTGGACGGTTGCGACAACATCGAGAAGCTCGATCTTTCAAATGCCGGGGAGCTCAAAAGCGTCGATCTTTCGGGCAAAAAGAAGCTCGCCACGTTGGAACTGCCGCAGGATACGAAGGTTAGCGGCATTAAGGACACACAGCTTGACGAGCTGTGGCTGCCGATGTCCTATGAAGGCACCGATAAATCGGACCAGTACGGCGATATCTACGAGATCGAGCGTGACGAGAACGGTTACGTCACGGGCTTCACGTCTGCCGTCAAGCAAGGTGGCGGCGTAAGCTACAGCGTCGAGCACGATGAGTCGCATCGTATCTCTGAGATTGAGGAAGATTTGGCGGGCGGTTACGAGAACGTCAACACGTTTACGTACGACGCTGACGGTAACGTCACGCGCATCGATTGCGATGCCGATATTAGCGATTCGTCGAGCACCACGACGTTTGCCTACGACGCGGACGGAAACCTGATCAACAAGACGACCCATGCGGGTTACGGCGAGAGCGCGAGCACGTATGTCTACCAGGACGGCAACATGGTGACCAACACCGATACCAGCCCGGCCAATCCTCGGACGGTCGTGTATTCGTACGGATACGACAAGGATCGCGTGACGTCCTTTACGCTGGACTGCCAGGGCGACACCGTGGGCACCAGGTGGACGATCACCGCGGGCTATGAGTATGACAAGGACGGCAACATTTCGCGTATCTCGCCCGTGGCATATGACTCGCACGGCAACGATTACGGCTCGCTGAACTCGTATGCCGCGGTGGATTATTCGTACAGCGACGGAAAGCTCGACAGGATCGATTCCGAGCGCGGCGGCTATGCGGAGTTCTACTACGACGATCACGGCAACCTGACGTCGGTCGACGAGTATGCCGGCCGCGGTTCGGATGCCGAGTTTGAGTTTGAGCACGAGGTCGAGTACCAGCGCTACTTCTGCAGCAAGCACGAGAAGAACAAGCCGGAGGAGTGGATTCGTCTGGATGCAGAGTACGACGTCGACCAGGGTAGCTGGAGCAATGACTCCGATTATGGTCGTGAGTGCTTTGCAACCATGTACAAGCTCGATCCGCTGGCAGCCAGGCTGAACCCGTTTCTCAAGTAGCAGCTCGCTCGCAAACCACCCAAAGGGACAGACACCTTTGGGTGGTTTTTGCTGAAGGGCGGGTGTCTGCGGCTCTTTGTCTCAATCTGTAACAGTAACTCGGCAAAAATGGGCCTAGCTGTTACAGATCGAGACAAAGAGCCGGCGCCATTCGGAAACGTCTCGATCTGTAACATCTGGAGCCGATATCTTCGTCTGGGTGTTACAGATTGAGACAAACCGGCGGGGCAGGCGGGCCGAAGTCAGACCGCCTGCCCCGCCCAAGCGGCGGAAAAGAAAAGGTAGATTTTTAGGCATGTCCCAAAAATCTACCTTTGCTGTGCGTTAGCCCATCAGTTCGACGACGTTAAAGCCGGCATTGCTCTTGGCGATGACGTCGCGGCCACCAAAGACACAGGTTGGCGACTCGGCTGCGATGCGCGTCACATCGGCGCCGAGCGAGCGCAGCTCACCTGGCGTGGCGGCGAGCATCTGGGCGCGGCGCTCCTCGCGGGCATGCGGATCGAGTCCAGCCAGGTAGGTCGTGTTGCGGCGCTTGGTGAGCGCGTACGGCTTCACGGGCGCGTCCATGCCGCTCACGCAGCTCACGATAAAGCCCTCGAAGGCGGCCTCGTCGGGCTCAAAGCTGCCGAGCCATTCGCCCGCGCGTTCCACGCGCTCAATCGAAGGATCGACCGCCGGGTCGCGGTAGGTGTAGAACGCCGCCTGACGCTCGCCGGCCGCGCGGAATCCGCAGCCGTACGCACCGCCCTTCACACGGATTTCGTTCCACAGGTAGTCGTAGGAGAGCGCGTTGGCGGCAACCGCCCAAGCGCCCGTCACGTTGATGCCCAGGCGACGCGGGTCGCACGCGCTTGCCGCAAAGCAGATGTCGCTGGGGATAACGAAAGCCTCGCGACGGTCGCGCGGCTCCGGTACCACGAGCGTGCCGCTGCCAGCGCCGTCGCCGGCGCCAAGCCCCAGGTCGCCCGCGGCATCCCAGTACGCGTTAAAGTCCTCATCGCTGCCGGTAAAGCTCGCCAGGCAGCCGTCGGCCACAAAGATGCGGCCTGCCAGCTCGGCAAGCTTGGCACGCAGGTCATCCAGTCGCTCGTCAAAGTGGTCGAGCAGATCGCGCAGGAACAGATAGAAATCCACGCCCGAAAGCTGCTCGCGCACCACGGCCGAAGGCGAGCTGTAGCTCATCGCGCGACCGAGCGCCGCCGAGTGACCGTTGTTGATAAAGCCCTGCTCGAGCCCAATGCGAATCTGCGTGAGCACGTCGCGCACGCGGTCGGCGTCGGCGTCGGCGTCGAGCAATAGCGTGCTCGACCACACCTCGCGCGGCAGGCTCGCCAGCGCATCGATTTTCTCGGATAGGGCTCCGGCGCTCACCAGCAGATAGGGGCGCACGCCGTCCACGTCGGGCTGGGTCATGACCTCGGTCGTAAAGCTCAAAAAGCCCAGCTTGCCGGCGAGCAGGTTGTCGAGTTCCTCGGCCGAATGCTCGCGCGTGGGCAGCTGCTTGAGCAGGCGGCAGAGCAGCGTCACATAGGGCAGGTCCTCAAACGCGACGCAGCTCAGGTCGAAATACTGCATGGCGTAGGCCAGACGGTTGGTGGGGATGCCGTGGCGTAGGCAGGGGATGGGCGCGGTCGTGTCCACGACCAGCGGCGGCTCGGGGCGCGCCTCGCCAATGTCGGACACGCGCAGGCGCGGCAGCGTGGCCTTGGCCTCGGGCGTGTCTTCTGCCTCCTGTGCGGCACGCAGCGCGGCCGTGCGCTTGACCACATCGTTCAGCTCGGCATCGGTCATGGCGTCGCGCTTGGCTGCCAGCTCGGCGGTCTCGGCGCTCTCCGAACCCTCGGCGGCGTCCACCGGCACCAGCTCGACCAGCGCCATGTGGTCGTTCTGCAACGCGAGCTCGCGCAGCAGGTCCTCAAAGTAGCTGCCGTCCAGCTCGCCGCGCAGCTCCTCGTACACCGGGCCGTACTTGAGCGCCAGCGTCGCGGCGTCGTCATCGTAGAGCCAGGTGCTCAGCGCGTCGCACGCAATGGCCACGCCGTCGGCGATACCGTAGTCGCGCTGGCGCAGATCGTATTCGTTGCTGCTGATGATAGCTTCCAGGCGCTCGCACGGAACGCCGTGCTCGCACAGGTCGCGGCAGGCGTCCTGGAACACGCGGCGCAGCTCACGCGCCACGCCGGGCTGCGCGTTTTGCAGCATGATGAGCTCGTAGGGCTGCAGGCTCTCGGCCGCGGTGTAGCTCACCACGTTGCCGCCCAGGCCGGCGGCCAGAATGGCCTTCTTAACCGGCGCTTCGTTGGAGCCCAGCAGCGCCTCGAACAGGATATCCGCCGCGATCGTGCGCTTGCGGTCGAGCGCGCTGCCCAGCACCAGGCCCAGGCCCACCAGGGCGTTCTCGGGCGTGGTGGCCATCTCGACGCGCTTATACTCGCAGGTCACGGGCGCTTGCACGCCCAGCGGATTGGGCGCCAGCATGGATGGGTCCTCGCCGGCGGCAACAGCAGCGTCCATGCGGCGGCTCGCGGCACTCGGCTGCGACAGATAGCGCTCGTCCAAAAATGCCAGCGCGCGGTCCACGTCCAGGTCGCCGTAGAGCGTGATGTAGGAGTTAGAGGGGTTGTAGTGGCGTGCGTGCGTGTCCAGGAACTGCTCGTAGGTGAGCGCGGGAATCGCGCGCGGGTCGCCGCCGCTCTCGTGCGCATAGGCGGTGTCAGGATAGAGCGCGGCGTTGACGGCGTCGTCCAGCACGCTCATGGGGTCGGACAGCGCACCCTTCATCTCGTTGAACACCACGCCGTTATAGCGCAGCGTGCCCTCGCGCAGGCTCGCGGAGCTGTCGCCGCCCTCACCCTCGCCGCCCTCCGGCAGGTCCAGCTCGTAGTGCCAGCCTTCCTGCTCAAAAATGGTGGGTTTGGTATAGATGGCCGGGTTGAACACCGCGTCCAGGTACACGTCCATTAGGTTGTACAGATCCCGCTCGTTGGTGGTGGCGACGGGGTAGATGGTTTTGTCGGGGTAGGTCATAGCGTTGAGGAACGTCTGCATGGAGCTTTTGATCAGGTCGACAAACGGCTCCTTGACGGGAAACTTGGCCGACCCGCACAGCACCGAGTGCTCAAGAATATGGAACACGCCGGTGGAATCGGCCGGCGGCGTCTTAAAGCCAATGGCAAAGGCCTTGTTTTCGTCGTCGCATGCCAGGTACAGCAGGCGAGCGCCCGAGGCGGTGTGGCGCAGCACGTAGGCGTCCGAGTCGAGCTCGGGCACGGTCTCGCGGCGCTCGACGGCAAAGCCATGGCAGGTGGTGCCAGGCTCCAGCAGCGCGGCGGCAGCGGCGCGCGGGTCGGTTGAGGTGGTGGGCATATGCAGTCTCCTTTGACGCCCCAGCGGGGGCGAATCGAGTCGAATCCTCGAGAGTATACCCATATGGGGCCGCGGCTCTGCGACGAACTGGAGACGATGTGGGTTGACTAGCCTAGCTAGGTTGATAACGAATGCCGCGGGTAGCCGCTGCACCCCGCTAAAGTTAAATAACACCCCGTTTACCGAATCATTTAGGAAATATATGGACTCCTAAAAAGTTCTAATACAATATAAGTCATTTATCTATAAACTGCTGATTCCTTGCAAAGGTATGGTTGATATGGTTGAAGCAAATAGCGTTATCCCCCTGTACAAACAGATTGCCCGCGCGCTTTCTGATTCGATCGCCAACGGCACGTACCGCCCGGGAGATAAGCTCCCGACCGAGGCGGAGCTTATCGAGCAATTTGGCGTGAGCCGAATAACGGTTCGCTCCGCAATTAAAGAAATGGAAGATGCTGGGCTTGTTGAGAGGGCCCGCGGCAAGGGCACGTTCGTTTCGCCGGACACACAGATGTATGCCGCGGACGACCGTGAGAGCTTTACCCATTCGTGCCAGCTTGCGGGCAAACAGGCGTCTACCAGGGTTCTCGAAATGGGCTGGGACTTCCCAAGCCTGCGAGACGCGAAGTTCCTGGGCGTAGACGATAGCCAAAAGGTATTGCGTAGTCGTCGTCTGCGCCTTGTGGATGGCAAGCCCACGATGCTGGAAACCAATAGCTATTCCGCTGCGCTTTCCTTTTTGGAGCATGAGTCCCTCGATGATTCGCTGATGGCGGTACTCGATCGCCAGGGGATCAAGATGGGTCCCAACACGCGTACGCTCGAGGTCTGCTATGCGAGCGAGCTCGAGGCGGCATACCTTAACGTGGAGCTGGACTCCCCTTTGCTCCTGTTTGTCGACAGGCGCTATGCTCCAAGCGGCGAGCCGCTTTTCATCTCCCGTCAGGTGTACTGCACCGAGCGACTGAAGTTCTACTTGTAAATTAGAGATAGATTGGTCGATTTACCGACTAATTGTTACCGTTCGCGGATTTGGAAAATTGACACACCGCGCAGGGGTAGATTGCTAATATACTTTGTTATGACAATATAGTACGTCTTATTGATATTGGAGAACTATGAATAAGATATTGCTAGCGAGTCATGGTTATCTCGCCCAAGGTATGAAGAGCTCTCTCGAGATCCTGATGGGCGCCAACGACCGAATCGAGTGTCTGTGCGCCTATGTCGATGACGACACGAGGGATGTCGCAGCGCTTATCGATGCTTGGATGGAGTCGAAGGACCCTGCCGACTCTTGGTTTGTCGTGACTGACATCTTTGGTGGCTCTGTAAACAACGAATTCATTCAGAGGCAGACCGCCGGATCGTTTACGTTGATCACCGGAATGAACTTGCCGCTGCTGGTGGAAATGGCTACACAGCTGGACTCCCTGGATGCGGACAAGGCCAAAGCCGCGGTCGAGGGATCACGTTCGTTTATCATGCTTTGTGAGGCGGCGGACATGCTTGCCGATGTCGAAGAAGAAGAGTTCTAGCCGAAGCTTCAACGAATAATTCAACCCTGTCATTACCTTTATTACGTGTGGAGATGATTTTGATGATTAAGCTTACGAGAGTTGATTACCGATTGATTCACGGCCAGGTCGCCATGTCTTGGACACATGCGCTGGATGTCGATTGCATCCTGTGTGCCAGCGACGCCGTGGCAAAAGACGACATGAGAAAAGCCGCATTGAGGCTCGCCCGCCCCAGCGGCGTTAAACTCGTCATCAAGGATGTTGACGCTGCTATCGAGGCGCTCAACAGCGGCGTCACCGACAAGTATTCGCTGTTTATCATTGTCGAGACGATCGAGGATGCCTATCGCCTTGCTAAGGGTTGCAAAGACATCAAGGAGATCAATTTGGGCGGAACTCGAAAGTCTCCCGAGACCACGCTTCATCCGACCCCCGCGATCTTTGCGACCGAAACCGATGCCGAGCATATCCAAGAGCTTGTCAACGATGGCGTGGTTATCGAAATCCGTCAGGTTCCCAATGACTCAAAGGTACTTGCCAAGGACGTTTTCTAGCTGGAAACATGCCATTGTCTAGCATTTATTAACTAGGTCCTCCTTTCTTTAGCCCGCCGATCATTTGATCGGCGGGCTTTTTATTAAAGAAAAATCAAAAAAATCTGAAATAGTTCTTGCATAGTTAGTTATATAAAGTATTATAACGTCATGGGATGAATGAAGGGTTCATCCAAGTGAGTTAGGAGTAAGGGATGTTCAATTTCGATGAGCCTCGTTACGAGAAGGTTGTGAGCGATGCCCTCGCTCTCCGTCCTCAGATTGAGGCTGCCGTGGACGAGGTCTGCGAGCAGGGTTATTCCAACATCTTCTTCATCGGCTGCGGCGGCACCTGGGCCCACACGCTCCCGATGAAGTATTGGGTCGAGACCACCACGGCCGACGTCGACGTCCACTGCGAGATTGCCGCCGAGTTCCTCGCATGCCCGCCCAAGACCTTCAACAAGGACTCGGTCTGCGTCTTCTCCACCCGTACCGGCACCACCCCCGAGATCATCGAGGCCGCCAAGTTCTGCCAGGAGCAGGGTGCCCGCACGCTGATGTATGTCTCCAACGACAACACCCCGGCCACTGAGTACGCCGATTACAAGTTCTTCAGCTTCGCCGAGGACGACGTCCTGTGCGAGGCCATCTACACCTACCAGATCACGCTGGTCGCCCGCTTCCTCAAGAACGCCGGCGCCTTCCCCAAGTACGACACCTTCATGGAGGAGTTCGGCAACATCGCTCCTTACCTCATCAAGGCCAAGGACGCTCAGGACGAGCGCTGCGCCGCCATGGCCGAGGACTTCAAGGACACCGACTACCACATGGTGATTGGTTCCGGCATGCTCTGGGGTGAGGCCTACGACTACGCCATGTGCATCCTCGAGGAGATGCAGTGGATCAAGACCAAGTCTATCCACGCCGCCGAGTTCTTCCACGGCACCATCGAACTGTGCGAGGAGGGCACGAGCCTCATCATGCTCTACGGCGAGGACGACACCCGTAAGCTCATGGACCGCGTGGACAACTTCACCCACATGCTCGCCGACGAGAAGGGCGTCCATGTCCGCGTGAACAAGTTCGACACCGCCGAGGTCGAGCTGCCGTTCAGCGACCCCGAGTTCCGCAAGATCGTCTCCCCGATGGTCACCTACACCATCACCGAGCGTCTGAGCTGCCATCTCGAGCACGTCCGTAACCACCCGCTCACCACGCGTCGTTACTATCACCAGATGAACTACTAATCCTCTCAAATTGCTGCGGTTGTCGGCAGGCGAGCTGCGCAGAATGCCTCGCCTGCAGACCTGTTTCTGGGGTTGATCGAAATGGTTGTCCAGTATCTTCTAGTTGCACTGGTCGCATTTATTGCGTCCATGGACGAGCAATTATTTGGCATTACGATGCTTGGTCGTCCGCTGTTTACAAGCCTGTTTGTCGGCTTGATCCTTGGCGATGTCCAGCAGGGCGTTATCGTCGGCGCTGCTTTGGAGTCCATGTTCATGGGCGCCATCATGGTCGGCGCGGCGGTTCCTCCCGAGGTCTATGCCTCCGGCGTGCTTGGCTGCGCGTTTGCCGTCATTACGGGTACGGGCACGGCAACTGCCGTCGCGCTCGCCCTTCCCGTCTCCGTCTTCCTTCAGGTGTGGCGCAACTTCTGCTACGCCGTTCCGGGCGCCTTTGCCTGCAAGAAGATTGAGACCGCTCTGGCAAATCGCGATCTTGCTAAGGCGAATCTGTACCATCTGACCATCGTGCCGCTGTCGATTGGCATTCCGTCTGCACTGCTGGTGTTTTGCTCGCTGTTCTTTGGTGCCGACCTCATCAACAATGCGCTTAACGCGATTCCGCAGTTTGTGATGGACGGCCTCAACGTTGCGTCCGGCGTCATGGTCTGCATCGGCTTCGCTCTTCTTATTAGGACCATGGGCGACAACAAGCTGCTTCCTTGGCTGTTCATCGGCTTCATTATGGTCATCTACCTCAAGATGGACGTGGTCGGCGTCGCCGCAGCTGCCATTTGCGTCGCGCTGCTCCTGGCCTTCCGCGAGGGCTCGTCCGGTCCGCAGGCGGTTGCTGCAGATGAAGAGGAGGACTTCTAATGGCTACCCAGAACACCGACCTCAAGGAGGCCAAGAAGGACGCGATTATGACCCCCGATATGTATCGGAGCATGTTCCTTCGCCAGTTTACGAGCCAGTGCTCGCAGTCGTACGACAAGATGATGGCAATGGGCTTCATGTACACCATTCAGAAGCCCCTGCGAAAGATCTATCCCAACGACGACGATTACTATGCGGCGCTCGATCGCCATACCGAGTTCTTTAACATCACGCCTCATGTGCTTCCGTTTGTAGCCGGCCTTACGGTTTCGATGGAAGAGCAGGCGGCTGCCGATAAGAACTTCGACACGTCCTCGATTAACGCCATGAAGGTCGGCCTCATGGGACCGCTTTCCGGCATTGGCGATTCGTTCTACTGGGGTACGTTCCGCGTGGTCGCCGCCGGCATTGGTATTGGCATCGCTTCGACGGGCAACCCGCTCGGCCCCATCGTGTACGCGCTCATCTACTCCGTGATTAACTTTGCAACGCGTATCGTCGCCGCCCATCTGGGATACGACCTGGGAACCAAGTTCCTGCAGCAGTCCGAAGAGAACAACCTTATGTCTCGCATGACGCATGCTGCCGGTGTCCTCGGAATGACCGTTATCGGCGCCATGATTGCGGCACAGGTCTCACTGTCCACTGCTTTGACCTTTGACGTGGGTGGTTCGGAGATTGTCCTGCAGGATCTGTTCGATTCGATCTTCCCCGGTCTGCTGCCCTTGCTGGCAACCTTTGCCTGCGTCGCCCTGTACAAAAAGGGCGTCAAGACCATTTGGATCATCTTGGGCATCTTTGCGATCTGCATCATCGGAACGGGTTTGGGAGTGTTCGCGGCGGCGTAATTTTGACTGCTATGCTCGCGCGTTGGATAACTAACTGACCGTTTGAAAACGGGGTTCGGCGTAAGGCCGGCCCCGTTTTTTGTTTGAGGGATTTTCCGACCGTCCAAAAATCCACGCTCGCCCATCACCCACGTATCTCTCATCTCTCATTCGTCACTAATACGAGAGATAGCAGAAAGACGAGAGATAAATATGAGAGATAACTGATTAGCAAAGAGACAAGCAATCATGGTATTGTCTCAATACTGATTGTTCTACCAGTAAAAACATGTTTAAATGAAACAGATGGCAGACATCTTATCTTTCATCTCTCACTTATCTCTAATATGAGAGATAGCAGAAAGACGAGAGATAATTACGAGAGATAACTGAGAGACGAAGGAAATCTATTCGCGGCATTCTCCGCCGGGCCGAGCGAAAGGACATGCAGATGAACGAAAACGAGCTGACCGGTCTGCTCGAGTCTTTAAGGCGCATGGGCTCGGACGATCTTAACGTCGAGGTCAAGGAGAGTGCCACGACGCTTTCCCGCGACGTATGGGAAACGGTTAGCGCATTCGCGAATACCGCTGGCGGAATTATCGCGCTCGGCGTGAGCGAGCGCGCGGGCTTTGTCCCGGTTGAGAACTTTGAGACCGAGAAGGTGCTCAACCAATTCGTAGCGGGCATGGGTGATGCCGGCGGGCGCGGAAAACTGGCCAATCCGCCCAAATACACCATTGAACGCGTGGAGCTCCAGGGCACCGTGGTTCTGGTCATCACGATTGAGGAGCTCGACCCGTCGAGCAAGCCTTGTTATGTCATAGAGCGGGGCGCTCAAGGCGGCAGCTACAAACGCATCGATGATAAAGATGTTCCGCTCTCGTCGACCGAGGTCCTGTCCTTGTCATCGTATGAGCGGACGAGCCCCAGTGATCGCGATGCAGTGCCCGGCGCGGTCGCAGGCGATTTTGACGAGGCCCTGGTCGACCGCACGATAGGGCGTGCTTTCTCACTGACACCTCGTGCGATGCGCGGCGCGCCGGACAAGAAAACGAAGCTGGAGCGCCTGAATTTCCTCGACTCCCAGGGCAATGTCACTAAGGCCGGACTCCTGGCCGCGGGTGCCTATCCCCAGCAGTTCTATCCCAAGCTCTTTATCGATGTGGCGGTCTATGCCGGAACGCAGAAGGGCGCGGCGGGGTCGTTGAGGTTCATGGACCGTACGATCTGCGAGGGAACGTTGGGCGAAATGATCTCGGATGCCGTCGCGGCAGTCGCCAAGAATTTGCGGCGAACCTCGATGATCCAAGGCGTCTCGCGTGTCGACTCGCTGGAGATTCCCGAGGAGGTCCTGCGCGAGGCAATCGCCAACGCCGTAATCCACCGAGAATACGGAGATCGGTTCTGTGGGCAATCGATCGCCGTCGACGTTTTTGACGATCGTATCGAGGTGGTGAACCCCGGTGGCCTTTATGGCGGAAAAACTCGTGAGAACTTGTTTGATGGCAGCTCGCGGTGCCGCAACGCGACGCTCGTGAAGCTCATGTCGCTTGTCCCGTTGCCCGATGGCGCGGGCTCGCCTGCCGAGGGTAACGGTTCGGGTATTCCGATGATGCTCGATGCTATGCGTGCGCACGGTCTGGCTGAGCCCCTGTTTTGCCCTGGTTTTGACCGGTTTAAGGTTGTCCTCTATCGCTCCAAGGTTGAGCAGGTCGATCATGGTGGGGACCTGATCATGGCGGCCCTAAAGCGCTATGACGAGTTGGGAACGCGCGAGCTGGCAGAGCACACGGGGCTTACGGTCTCCCAGGTTAGGACGCGCGTCAATGCGCTTATCGCGCAGGGCAAGCTAGAGCCTACGGCCGCGGCGACGAGCCGTAACCGCAAGTATCGACTAACAGGGCGTGCAGAGCAGATGCGCTAGCGAATGTCGATGGCGGCGACTGCGGCTACTGCACGAGCGTGGATTTTCCGACTGTCCAATAATCCACGCTCGTGTGGTGCCCGCTGTGCCCGCTGCCGAGCCAAAGTGCGCTAGGCCCCCACCATCCTGCCATTTCATGCGCTGCACGTCGAAACCTGCGGCAAAGCAGTTACAATAGCCCAATGTGCATCGCGCACGACGATGATATCGGCGCCCGCGACTGGGGGAGAAAACATGGCAGAGCAGCAGATAACGCCGGGGACCAAGCTTCAGGTGGCATTCGACGTGCCCATGGGCCAAAAAACTGACTTCAACATGCTCGCCACGTACAAAGAGAACCTGGACGAGGCGTACTTTCTTATGAGCGCGCCCATGCTCGCCGGCAAGCCGCTCATCATGGACGAAAACCAAAAGCTGCTGCTGCAATACAAAGTGGGCGAGGAGACGTTCGTGCTGGCCGGCTACCCCGAGTCGGTCGAGAAAAAGGGCATCCGCACCTACTGGAAAATGCGTAAAGTCGCCGAGCAGCGCACCTTTGTCAAGCGCCGCGACGAGCGTTTTAAGGTCGCCATGCGTCTGACCTACCAGCGCGACAACGCGCCGACCTCCGAGCCCGAATACGCTATGACCATCGACGTCTCGGCCGGTGGTCTGGCCATCTACCTTAACGATTACCCCGACGTGGGCGAGGCCCTGGCCGTGCAAATGCCCACGATCCGCCTGCAGGGCGAGCGCCACGAGCTGCCCGAGCAGCTGGGCATCGTGTGCTGGGTGCGCCGCGCGCCCAAGGGCAGCCTGTACCGCAACGTCTGCGGCCTGCAGTTCCGTTATGCCGACGACATAGAGCGCGAGCTCGTCAAAGAATACGTCGGCTACATTCGCACCAAATATAAGATCTGATCGCCATGGCACTGTTCAAGCGTAACGACAACAAAGATCAAGCTGCCGAGGATTTGGCTGAGGATTTGGCCGAGGGCCAGGCCGGGGACACGTCGCAGAACGCGCCCAGCGCCAATGCCGAGGACACATCCGGCGAGGACTCCGTGCCCGAGCAGGCTCCCACCTCCCGCAAGCGCTTTGGCAAACCCAAACGCAAGCCCAAGCCCAAGCGCGACCTGCGCGGCGTGGTACGCATCGAGGAGCTGGAGCAGGCGCTGGCCGACCAGGACCTCGACGACATTGACCCCGACGCGGTCGTATCCATGTACATGCCCAAGCGCCGCATGGAGCGCATCGGCGCGGCGCTGCTGCGCATGGACAAGCTGCAAAAGGCCCTCGTAGTGCTGGCGCTTGCCTTTGGCGTGCTGTTCGCGCTGTCGTTTATGCAGGAAAACATGGGCAACTTCACCATCAACCTCAACCGCCTGGAGCTCTTCCGCCGCGGTGTGGCCATTGCCGACAACGGTGACTTTAACAACGCCACCGCGCGCCTGGCGGCCGACGCCGTGGACAACGGCACCAATATCGCTGCCGAGGACCTGCCCGACAACCTGGACGATATCGACGGCAGCCACAACGGCAAGAACTACGTGGCGTACACTTTCTATATCCGCAACGCCGGCAAGACCGACCTGGGCTACAGCGCCAAGCTCAAGGTGGTCAGCGCCAGCAAGGGCGTGGAGAAGGCGGCGCGCGTGCGCGTGTACCGCAATGGCGAGCCTACGACCTACGCGGCGGCCGCGGCCGACGGCAACCCCGAGCCCAACACCGAGCCGTTTGCGTCCAAAGACGTGGTGACCACCATCAGCCACAACAACTTTCGCGTGGGCGACGTGGACAAGTACACCGTGGTCATTTGGCTGGACGGCGACGACCCGGAGTGCGTGGACAAGATTATTGGCGGCGCGGTGGAGTTCGGCTTCGATTTCGATTCGTCCGAGACCGACGATTCGAGCCTGTTCATTAAGTTCGTGCAGGATATTGCCGATACCCTCACTGGCAACGACCCCATTAGCGCGAGCGGCAACGAGGCACCCGATTACTACAAGGACCACAACGTCACCTGGAGTAACCGCCGCAACCAAAAGAACTCGCCCGCAGGGGACGGGGACAAGTAGAACGAAGAAGCGCCGGGCCGGAATCGATTTTCCGGTCCGGCGCTTTTGGTGACGGCTTATGCCGAGGTTTTGCCGTCGGAGGCGGTGGCGGCTGAGGCGTCGTCCAGCAAGAACAACCGCAGCGCGAGCTTGATCGCGTAGCCCGGCTTGACCTGGGCCGTGTCTCCCATGCGCTCGTCCAGGTCACTACAGTAGGCGTAGAGGTCGCGGATGAGGTCCGCGCCCGAAAGCGTGAACATGTAGCCCGCGTCCGAAAGCGCGTTGGGTGCTGCGGGCAGCCCCGCAGCTTGGCAGAAGCTCGCGAGGTCGGGAGCCATGACGGCCTTGTAGTCGATCGCGGTGCCACGGTCCTGAGCGGCCTGCTCCTGCTTGCGGGTGTACGACAATGCCGTCGCCAGCACAAAGCTGGGCGTGGGCGCATTGACGTCGTCGATGGTGGCGACGAGCTTACCGGCCGCTTGCGTGACCAGCCAGGCGACTTCGCGCTGACAGCGGACGGCCTTGCGCGTCACCGGCTTAATCGATCCGGTGGAAACGCTTCCCTTGGGTTGATTGGCGGCAGGCATGAGCCCTCCCAACAAATAGCCCGTTTAGCAGGCAAAAATGACACGTGCCACACCAGTATAGCGAGTGGAGAAGGGCTAGGGCGAAGCTCGGCGGAGAGTGAATGTATGCGATGGCGTGGCGCTGCGGTTGCAAGGCTTAAGAGGGGCTTATGACTTTGCGGGAGAGAGATCAAATAAGGTAAACGATGTTCACATAGCACCACATATAGCCCGAGGTAGACCTATGAATCTGCCGGAATGTAGGCTGCCGAAAACTCATAAGGAAATCGTAAGAATTATGGTATTCTCAAATCCGTATTTTTAAGGATGGGCAAGCAACATCCAACACGAAAGCGCGGGCTCCCCTTCCGGGCTTCTCGGGGGTCATCTGGGACGAATGGGGAAAGAAAGGGGTCCGTATGGATACCAAAGCATTAAAGAAGCAGATGGGCGCCGCCATCGCCATGGTGCTCGTGGCAGCCGTAGCCCTCGGCTCCGCCACCTTCGCATGGTTTGTGAGCAACAATAAGGTTGACGCCACCACGAGCAAGATTTCTGCTCAGTCGAACTCTGCGTTCATGTATATCTATGACGAAAGCAGCATCAGCCCCACTAAAACCGATCAGCGTGCTGATCAGTCGAACGTGAAGGACACTCCGCTTTATCCTGCCCACTGGGCTAGCGTCAACGAAGCTGCCGTTTATGCAACTGCCGGGAATTTTTATACCGCATTCGGTGCCAGCGCCGATAAAAGTGATATGAGCGCTGATGGCGCAAGCCTTGTTCCCGCTTCTGGGAAGGAGGCTCAGGGCTCGCCTGAGGCCGCCGTTCTTGGACAGTATGCCGTAAAGAACACATTTAAGATTGGCTCGAAGGGCGCTGATCTTAAGAATCTTGTTGTTACGGAGGCGTCTATCAAAGATGACGGATCGGATAATGGTCAGTTTGATAGCGCGCTTCGTGTTCTTGTAAAGTGTGGAGAAAACTGGGTTCTCTGTGGCAAAGACGGTGTGAAGGCCTCTTCTGACGTTAACAAAAAGCTTGCTGAAACGGTTTCGTCCACATCGGAAACTACGGTCGATATGTATGTCTTCTACGATGGTGACGATACTCAGGTCTTTACAAACAATCTTGAGAACCTGAAAAAGGCTTCCAAGCGTATCAACGTTGTTTTCACCGCTACCTCTACTCAGACCGATAACAAGTAATACGTTAAGCAACTAAACGAGGCGGGGGAGAACTGTCCCCCGCCTTTTTCTTTAGAGAGGAGGAATTCCGTTGAGCGTTAAGCAGATGAAAAAACAGTTTGCAGTTGCAGCCCTGTCTGTCGTAATGGCGGCAGTTGCACTTGGTTCTGCAACGTACGCCTGGTTCGTCTCGAACACAAAGGTCGAGGGTGCCACCAGTACCGTTAGCGCTCAGGCAAACGGAATGGTCCTCCAAATTGCTTCTGGTCCAGATGCCATTCATGACGGCAGCGATCACCAAACGACCGCCGCAAGTCATGGTCATGAAATTAGTCCGTCCTCAACGAACGATGCTCTTAACTGGCATGTTCCAAAATCGTGGAACGGTACAGATGTAAGTGGCTATCAGAGGGCGACGATTTTTGACCGGCGTGAGGGTTCCTATACGCTCAAGGGAGATACCGAGACTTATTACGCCTATACGATGGCGGAATATACGCTCTACACGATCAACCAGACTGGCGAGGCTGACGTCTATCTCGATAACAGCGGCTCGAACGGTCCCGTTGTCGTGACAGCGTCGGAAGGCGCTTCGAAAGAATGGTTTAACAAAATCAAAGGCAGCCTTCGCGTGGGCCTGTTGATCGACGATAAACTTCAGGTCGTCTATGCTCCCGTCCTCCCGACTGGTAAGGGAAATGATGTCTCCGCTACCGAGGGCTGGAGCTGCGTGAACCCTGACAGCCTTTCCGTGACCATGGCACCGTCCTACGCTCATGTATACGGTGGCAATATGGTCGATCAGAACAACAAAAACTGGGGAGCAACCGGAAGCGGCGACTCCTACGTAAGGCCGACGGGCGATGCTCAGATGCTCGCTCACGTTGGCTACAATGGCACTAACTTTAAAGTCGTCATCTGGATGGAAGGCACCGACAACGATTGCCAAAACATGTCTGGCCTCGATGTTGGCGAAGGCAGCCCGACCTTTGACGTAACAGTCAGCCTGGTCGGTATCGTGCCTGATTCCAAGTAGTGCAAACGCTACAGTAACTTAGACAAAAGACGAGGGCCAGTTCTGGTTTGAACTGGCCCTCGTTTGTTTTTATGCCCAAAGCGGTTTGGCTACAGCCCGTACACCTCAACCATGGCCTCGCCGATGCGATGGGGGACACCCGTGACCAGGGCATTGCCCATGCAGAAGGCTCGATGACCGTCAGTCATGCCGGTATCCGTCCAACCCTTGGGGAATCCCTGGAGCTGATCGAGCTCGTCGGGAACGAGGCGACGGAAACGACCGTCGGGGCACTCGATAACATGCTTAAAACGGCTGGCGCCTGTGCCTCCCTCGCCGGTGAGGATGGTGCGGCTCGGTTTGTCGGTGGCATCCGGGAAACTCATGGCTCCCTCGGAATACGTGTACGTAAAGCCCATCTTTTTGTTGGTGCGCTCCTCGCGCTTGCTGCCCTTAAGGTAGCGCCAGTCGGGGAGCTTTTCGTCAGAGATGTAGAACTGCTCCGGAACACTTGCCTCGTCGACAAGCACATCGCCAAGCACGCGGCGCTGGCCGTGATAATCCTCAGCGAAGTCGCAGGTCAGAATGTGGCAGCCCTGCATGACGCCGGCATTCTTAAACTGAGAGGTCTTTTGACCAACGCCAAAGCGAGTCGAGTTCTCATAAGGGTCGGGCAAGACATCGAGCTCCGTCATTTCGTCGGGATAGATGGCGGGGAAGGCCTTCGCCATAACGCCGTTGTGCATGCGATCAACAAGGTCCACCTCGCCGGCGTTTTTCTCGCAGAAGATGTAAACGCGTTTGCGGCGCTGGGGGAAACCGTATTCCGCGGAGTTGACCACGCGCCATTCAACGGTGTAATCGAGATCGGCGAGGCAGCTCAAGATGATGGCAAAGTCGCGACCGCGCTGAGATGCGGGTGACTTGAGCAGACGGTCAACGTTCTCAAAGAGACCGAAGCGCGGCTTCTTCATCTCGAGGAAGTGGTAGATGTCCCACCACAGGACACCTTTCTTGCCCTCGATGCCATGTGCCTGATTAAGCGGACGTGCGACAGAGTAATCCTGGCAAGGGAAGCCGCCAACGACCATCTGCACATCAGGGATTTCAATCTCGCCGGCTTCAGCCTGTTCAAGCACCTTATTGATGTCTTCGTTAACAACAGAGTCCTCGCCAAAGCGATCCATATAGCAACGGGCTGCGAACTGGCGCGCCTTGGTTCCGGGCGGCTCCCACTGGTTGGCCCAAATGGTATGGAAGGGGCCGGCGGGCTTCATGTAAAACTCGGGATGACGCGGGTCGGCATAGCCTTCAAGACCCAGACGAAATCCGCCGACGCCCGCAAAAAGCTCGGCAATGTTAATCTCAGACACGTTTCTCCAATCGCTGCTGTGTCCGTTTATGGTGCTCACAACAATAACCGATCGAGCGGACAAGATCAAGACCTCAATTTCATGGAGGAATATGCTGCCCTGAACTACCATGAGGTTAACTGCGACGTTCGGAGGTACCCCATGTCCAAGAAGCACCTCGATTTCAAGCGCATGCTTGACGATACTGATTTTTCTGACCCCTCAAGCATTGAGCGATATGCTGCCAATCTCGACGGGATGACGTTTCGCGATATCCTTGAGCTTGGCATTGCGCCGGAAGGGGAGAGCGCGCCCAAGGACTTTGGATCCAAGAAGTATAAGGGCGGTATGGGAACCCTGATCGAGGAGCGTTACTTTGGCTACAAGGCCAACAGCGATGATCGACCGGATTTTCCCGAGGCGGGCGTCGAGCTTAAGGCAACGTGTTTTGACGTACTTAAAGACGGTCGTAAATCGGCCGGTGAACGTCTTGTCTTGACGATGATTCCCTACGACCGTCCCGTTTCGCTCGACTACGACAGCTCGCATCTCAAGACCAAGCTCAGCAATATCCTGCTGATTTACTACGGCCGCGACCGCTCCATCGACAAATACGACCAGCGCATTGAGCGTGCGGTCATGGTTCGTCTGCCCGAAGAGGATATGAAGATCATCCGCGCTGACTACGAGAAGATCATTTCGTACATTCAGGATGGTCGCGCGGACGAACTGTCGGAGGGTATGACCACCTACTTGGGCGCCTGCACAAAGGGCGCAACCGAAGCGACGATGTGGGTTGACCAGTATTACGAGTACTTCAACACCGATACGGGCGAGATCGAGCACCGTCGCGCAAAGCGTCGCGCCTTTTCGCTCAAGCGCTCGTATATGGACTACGTGCTCCACACCTATGTCCTCGGTGCCCCGCGCATCGGCGAGAGCATCGTTCAAGCTGGCGATGAGTCCATTGATTTCGAAAGCTTCGTTACTGCGCTTATCGAGCGCCACTATGGCGAGACCGATCGCCAGATCGCGGAGCAGTACGGCCTGGAGTATACGGGCAACAAGGCTCAATGGACGACGCTCGTTTATCGCATGCTCGGCATAAAAAACAATGCTGCCGAGGAGTTCGTTAAGGCTGGGATTAACGTCCGTGCTTGTCGCGTTAATAAGAGAGGGCACATCGAGCAGGCAATGTCCTTCCCTCCGTTTGAGTTTAAGCAGCTAATCAATGAGGACTGGGAGACGTCTTCCTTCCGTGCGCGTCTTGAGACCAGCCGCTTCTTCTTCGTCGTGTTCCGCGAGGACCACGAGGGAATGTGGCGCCTTGACCGCTGCCTATTCTGGGCAATGCCGGCAAACGAAATCGAAGGCCCCGCAAAGGCTTGCTGGGACGAGACACGAAAGGTCATTCGCGAGGGCGTTGAACTCAATCCGTATAGGGATGCAAGCGGAAAGCTCAAGGTGACCAACAATCTGCCTGGTATGGCGGATAACCCGATCGTCCACGTTCGCCCGCATACCTCAAAAGCTGCGTATAGATTTGCCGACGGAACCGAAATCGGCGATATTGCGAAAAACGCCTACGAGTTGCCCGACGGACGTTGGATGACCAGGCAATCGTTCTGGTTCAACAAGGGCTATTTGGAGCACATCCTGGGGCTGTAAGCCTTCGAGACAGTTGCTCGGCGGCCAAGTCCTTCGGACTTAAAACTTCAAAAGTGCTGATAGGCGGGGCTTCAATATTTTCGAATTGCCCGTCCTACGCCCGCAACGCTCCAATGGGGAACACGTAGACGTCGTGCTCGGCGTCGTAGCGGCAGAAGGGCGAGGTTGCGGTGATGACGGCGCAGAACTCCGGCTGGGGGTTGCGCGCGGCAGGGTTCAGGGCGACCTTGCGGCGCAGGCGCTCGATGTTGCGGATTCCGTCGCTAACCTTGGATTCGCCGAGCTTGATTTCTATCGCTGCCCAGCGGCCATCGTTCAGCTCGATGATGGCATCGACCTCAAGCCCGTCGGAGTCGCCGTAGTAGTGGAGCGAGCCCGGATGCGAGCCGGGCAGACACGAGGTGTAGACACTCAGATCGTGAATGCACAGAGACTCAAAGAGCAGGCCAAAAGTTTGGCCGTCCGCAAGGAGCCTTTCGGGATTCATTCCAAGCGCGGCTGCGGGAATGGAGGGGTCGGCGAAATAGCGCTTTGGCTTGGTGCGCAGGCGGGATTTTGCGCGGACGGGTGCATCCCAGCCGGGCAGATTTACGATCGCATACATGCTCTCCAGCATGTCGAGGTAAAACGCCACGGTCGAAGTTGCCGGCTGGGCGTCACTGTCACCCAACGAGGCGTCTGCTGCGATGGTGTTGAGCGTGGCAGAGGTCGCAACGTTGCGCGCGAGCGAGGACACAATGTGCCGCGCTGTAGACCCCACGCCTCCTTTTTGCGGAACGCTGACTTCGTACATGGCATCGAGATACTGGTTGACGACCTCTGCGGCCATCTGAGGGCTCACCCCGACAAGTGCCGGCCATCCTCCGCAGCAAATTGCGTCGGCCAGCATGGGGAGCGAGCCTGTATAGGCCGAAGGTTCAAATGATCCTTCGAATAGGTTTTTCAGCGAAACGGATCCCGTTGAAAGCCCTCGTTCCCAAAGCGTCATGGTGCTCATGTCGAGACGGGCTATGCGACCGGCTCCGCTGTGAGTGACAGAGTCTTTTGCCGGCGTTGACGACCCGGTGAGGATAAAGAGGCCCTTCTCGCCGCCGGATGCATCTACGGCGCGGCGCGTGGCATCCCATGTTGCGGGGGTCTCCTGCCACTCATCGATGACGTGCGGCTTATTGCCCTGAAGAGCGAGCGAAGGATCGGCTTCGACCAGCAACTTCACGTTTGGGTCGTCAAGATGGACGACGCTCTCACCGAATGCGAGCGCGGTCCATGATTTGCCGCACCACTTTGTGCCCCGAATCTCGACCGCTCCAAAAATCTGGAGCAGGGTTTGCAGTCGTTCGTCCAAAAGGCGAGGACGGTAGGATTTGGGCTGTTCCGAACCATAAGAAATCATGATTTGATAAACCTCACTACCTGCGCATACTCGATTTTCGAGGATAATCATACTCGATTTTCGAGGATTTTCGCACTCGATTTCCGAGGAAATCTGGACTCGATTTTCGAGTTTTGTCCTACAGGTAAATCCCCTCGAACAGGCTCTTGTGGAACTGAGTATGGTGGTCGCGTGCCCAAGTGAAGAGCGCCTGGTCAAAGTTGCCTTGGCTGGCGGGGATACCGTAGACGCCGGCGACTTCCACGCGCACGAACTCCAGCGCGGGCAGCTTGTTGATGGCCGTGAGTGCAAACGGCGACGTGGGTTCCTCGAACAGGTAATGGCTGCCTTGCAGCGCGCCGCAGCCGGTGCAGGTGCTGGCGAGCGATACGGTCTTGGTGGTGCGCGACGTTACGGGCTTGTAGCCGCAGCGCTCGCGCAGGTAGTCGCGGATCTCGGCCGGCACGCAGCCCAGCGCGGGGACGATGGCCACGGCGTTGGCGCGGGCGGTGTCGATTGCGATGTGGCCAGCGTCGTCCATGGAGGGCGCTGCGCTGGGCGCAGCCTTGCTGCCCGAGTTCTCGGCCACCCGATACGGAATGCCAAAGGCCGCGACCGTCGTCTGCTCGTGACACTTCCAACATTCGCGCTTGCCCAGCACCAGGTAGATGTAGGGCGCGTTGGGGTCGGAGCGATCCACGCCGGGCAGCCACTGGGCAAAGGGCTCGGGGTTGACGCCTTCGGGCACGTACCAGATCTTCTTGGCCCGGTCCCACTTGGCGCCCAGGGCCTTGGCCTCGTTCTTGTGCAAAAAGGGAACATCGAGCTCGGTGCGCATGGCGGCTCCTTTGTGTGGCTTGTGGTGCATGTGCTCCAAGGATACCCCAGCGGCGGGTGTGTGGTCGCCAAACGGGCACTTCGCCCGCCCGAGAAGTCGCGGAGCATTTTGGCGAGGGCGCGCCGTCAAGCAAATGGGCAAGCAAATGGTCAGCTTTTGGTCAGTTGAGCGGCAACCTTGCCAAAAGCTTGACGGATTTGCAGCTAGACGTCGACGAATGAACACTTTGGTTGCGTCGCGGCAAAAAACTGCTGGTCGTTTGCCGAAAACTCGCCAGGGTCACGAGCCGCCGCCGACGCGCGTGCTATCTTCGCGCCATGGGGTACTTTATCGTTTCACATAACGCTGCGCTGGCGCTCTTGGCACACATCCCGAACCCGCGCTTTGGGGATTCGGAACCAGAGGTCGTGTCGATCGCGGGCGCCTGTGCGCTCTGTGACCAGGAGGCGCAGGAGTTTATCGATCGCTACGACCTGGGGATCGAAACGCTGGATTTGCTGGTGCCGTCGCGAGCCGACCGTCGGCGGAGCAAGCACGTTAAGACGCACCTGTGCACCAACGAGCTCCCAGCAGGTTCGTTTATCTCGCTGGGCCACTGGATGGGCGACCTGGATGCGTATGTGTGCTCTCCCGAGCTGGCGTTTTTGCAGGCTGCGCACGATGGCGATGCGGCGGCGGCCATCTATGCCGGCTACGCCATGACGGCGGACTATCGGCTGGACAACCTTGCTCCCGGCGGGGTGACCAGCAGGGATGCAGGCATGCGCGATGGCAAGCTCACGACTAAGGAGCTCATTGCGGCGTACCTTGACCAGGCGTCAAAGGTGAGAGGCGCCGCCAAGGCGAAGGCGTTGCTTCCGAATGTGGTGGAGGGCTCGCGATCTCCAAGAGAGTCGGGACTTTGCATGTTTATGTCGCTGCCTGCGCGCTACGGCGGGGTTGCGCTGGGCAAGGCCGAACTGAACAAGAAGTACTTCATTCGCGACGGTTACAACGATGGGCGCAACCGCAAACTGCGCGTGTTGGAACGCACACCCGACATCACGCTTACGGCGAAAGCAGAAGTGGGCCTGGATAAAGTAAGGGCTGGCTTGCTGCTCGAGGTGCTTACCGCGCTGATCGATTACGACAGCGACGCCATCCATGATGGAAGCGAGAAAATCCACAAGGATGCCGAGCGTCGCAACGAGCTGCAGATGCTCAATGGGGTCGCGTACTTTACGGTGACGACCGACCAGGCGAGCGACTATGAAAAGCTCGTTCGCCTGTGCGAACGCGTCCGGCGCAAGCTGCATCGTCGCAAGCGGCCCATATTTTACAAGCCCATGACTGAGAAAGCGCGATATTTGGCACAGGCGCGCGCCGAGACAAAGCGGTTTAAGCTCTGGCAGACCGTTATTGAGGCACATCAGCATTGGTAAGTGGTCCTTTGGCGGCGGAGGGGGTGCTGCCGTATCGAAGGTGAATGGTTTCCCGTGAAGTGAACGAGTGTTTTTGGACCTCCGAAACATCCACACTTTTTGGCGTCAAAACCGCAGGATTCTAACGACAAAACCGCAGGAAATGAGCCGCCAAAAGTGTCGATGTTCCTGGGGTTCGTTTTGGCTCGTTCACTTCGCGGGAAACCATTCACCTTCGATTTGCGGGCTGTCCGGATACGGCTACGAGGGCCACATCTGGGTCTGATCGAGGCGATCATCAGGGCTATTGGGCGGCTTTGGGCGCTGTCGGGGTGTTTGCCGGCGCTGTCGAGGCGGCATCGGCCTCGTCTGGGATGGTTATTGGAGCTGTCGAAGCGGTTTTGGCTGCTGCGGCGCCCGCTTGGCTTGGCGGCGTAAAACAAAACAGCTCAGAGGCGAAGCCTCTGAGCTGCGAACATTTGGTGGGCGTTAGAAGATTTGAACTTCTGACCTCTTCCGTGTCAGGGAAGCGCTCTCCCCCTGAGCTAAACGCCCGATCAAGGGTGCGCGAGTGCGCAGGGAATAATATAACGGAGCTCCCGCCCAGTGGCAAGAACTATTTTTTAAAAAGCGGCGATTTGCGACCCTATCCGCCCCGATGTAGCGCGAACAGCACGCGGAAAGTCGCGTTTGTACCCCCGACGAACAGCACATTCGCGTAGAATAACTCCATTATGGGCAAATGGTGTCCAGGCAGTTTACAACACGGCATCTGGGGGGAGGGGCATGTCGGACGCGCGTTCGCTGCAAAAACAGTTCAATCGCATGCTCGCCACGTTGCTGGTGGCCCTTGCTGCTGCCGGAGCCGTAACGTATGCCTGGTACATCTACAATGCCAACCGCCATATCACCGACGTCAAGATGGCCGCGGGCACGGGCGTCACCTTCCTTATCTCCAACGAGTACGACGGCGAATACAAGACCAACGCCGGTTTGAGCTTTGCGGGCCTGCTTGATCCCGTCTCGACCGACAACGTGCTCAACGGCTTCCAAAAGGTAACGGGCTTTACCGGCGGAACCATGCAGGACTCGCTGTTTGCCAGCATGTTTGGCGCGGCCGAGCATTCCGACTACTACAAGACCTCCCTGTACCTGGCCACCAACTCGGCCGCGACCGACGTGTACCTGTCGGGCATCGATTTTACCGAGCAGGATCCGGCAAACCCCATTTCCACCGCCCTTCGCGTGGGGCTGGTCACTTATGCCCCGGGCAAAAGCGATACCGTTACGGGCCAGTACGTCTTTGAGGTCTCGGGCGAGCACAACCCCCAGGCGCGCTACAACACGCTCGACGGCAAGGATGCCGGCGAAAACGAGCAGAATCACCTGGTGCTCGACAGCGGCCGCTCCGACGGCGCCACGGTCCATTTTGACCAGCTGACCAGCGCAAACTTCTGCGACTACAACGAAGACACCGGCGTGGTTGACCTCAAGGAGGCCACGACCAAGATCTGCAGCCTGCCAGCCGCCGCCAAGGGCGCCGACCGTAGCACGCCCGTGCGCGTGGATGTGTACGTGTGGCTGGAAGGCTGCGACCCCGACTGCACCAACAACCTGGCCGCCACCAGCCTGCAATCGCTGGCGTTGCGCTTTGCCGGCAAGCGTTCGTAAGGGGCCAGGATGAGTACATCGAACATCAAAGACATCCTAAGCTCGCGCCGCCGCATGGTTGCTGCGGCCGCATGGATGCTGGTGCTGGTAGCTGCCCTGAGCGCCGCCACCTACGCCTGGTTTAGCAACTCGCGCTACACCAACGTGACGCCCGTGGCGCATACGGTAAGCGACGAGAGCTCCGACTTGCAGATTGGCCTTTCGGCCAACGGACCCTGGGACACGACGGCCGCGCTTGCCGCGGCCGACAAGACGCTCTATCCCATCTCGACGTCAGACCTTTCCCGCTTTTGGCGCGGCACGTTCCAAAACGCCGCGGGCATCACGACCGACTACGCCGACTGCGCCGCGCAGCTGGACGGCTATGCCCTTTCGGGCACGCTGTACCTTAAGGGCGGCGACAGCGCGCTCAACGTGTACCTGTATCCGGGCCAAATGAGCGTGACGAGCGACCCGCAGCTGCTGGCCGCGCTGCGCCTGGGTCTGGTAATTACGACCCAGTCGGGTACGCAAACGCATATCTTTACCTGCGACGACCTGGGCAGCACCGCGGGTGCCACCAACAGGCGCACCACGGCGCAGGGCGGCGTGGTCGTAGCGGGCGCCGCCTCGGGCTGGACCTACACCGCCGATCCCGCACGCGCCATAAGCGCCTACAGCATGGACGGCACCGGCGACACGCCCACAGCGCGCGCAGGCGCCACGCCCATCTGCACGCTGGCCGCCAACGAGGTGGCAAGCGTTCGCTACGTTGTGTACATGGAAGGCTGCGACGCCAATTGCATCGACGAGGCCCAGGCCCACGATGTGGTGCTGCAGCTTGCCTTTGCCGCGGCCAAGGCATAAGGGGGCGAGCAATATGGAAGATCAGAGGCACATGCCAGCAGATAACCGCAAGGCCAAAACCCAGAGTGAGAGCCCCGCGAGCCCCTCCAGTGCAGCTGCCGAGTGTTCACACCTCGAGGGCGTCGTCACCCGCCGCCGCGTCCGCCGCGCGCGTGCCTACATCGCGCTCGTTATGGTTGCGCTCGCCGCCACTTTGGGTGCCGCAACCTACGCCTGGTTTACCAACAACATGAAGGTCAACACCAACTCGGTGAGCGTGCACAGCGACACGTCCAAGCTGGTGCTGGAGCTGGGTGACGCCGACCGCGGCAGCTGGTCGCAGCAGGGCGATGCATCTCTGGCCTCCAACGCGACTGGCGCCGTGACGCTCTACCCGGTCTCGACCTTTGATCTCACCGGCTTTGCCGCTTGCTCACAAAACAACTCGGCCGGCGATGCCACGGTGTTTGAGCAGGCAAAAGATAACGGCTCTGCCTACTATCACGGCTGGATCGACCTGCGTCCCACCATTACGGGCACGGGCGCCAGCAAAGTAGCGGGCAAGGTCAACTTGTATCTGGCCGAATCGCTGGTCCCGCAGGGTGCCGATGCCGAACTGCTGCGCGCAGCCCGCGTGGGCATAAAGATCTCGAGCAGCAACCAGGTGCTTGCCACCAACATCTTTGAGCTCGACAGCTCCGACAGCGGCCATCGCGGCGAGCATCCTGCGACCGCGCCTGCGGGCCTGGCGGGCTACACCGAGGGCATGCTCTTGGGCTGGCAAAACGGCCAGCTTGCTTGCGGTGCCAACGTGACGCAGGACCCTGCCGCCTTCACGCTGGACACGAGCGAGACAGCCACGCGTCCGCAAAACACGCTTGCCACGCTGGGGCTTGGCCAGACCTATCGTCTGGATATCTATTACTACATCGAGGGCACCGACCCCGATAGCGCCGACTATCTCTATCAAGATCCGGGCACCTTGCACCTGGCGCTCTTTGCGACCTTGGACGGTGAGTAGCAATGGCACACGTTGAACCAGACGACCGCCGCTCGGCTACCGGCGACCGTCGTCCAACCGCCGCTACCCGCCAGCCCAGCGCCGCCGCGCCCACCGACACCGACCTTCGCCGCAAGCTCACCACCACCGTGGTGCTGGTGCTGTTTGCGCTGGTGGCGATAGCCATGGCAACGTTCGCCTGGTTCTCCATCGCCGATAGCGCCAAGACCCGCATGCTCATGATCGACGCCAACGCCGACGGCTCGCTGCGCTTTGACCTGGACGAGCACGCCACGTTTGACGAATACGTCCACAGCCTGGGCTTCGATCAGATCTCGGCGCGCATCGCCAGTGAAAAGGGCGTGGACATCGATACGTCCAAGCTCAGACCCGTCACCACGAGCGACTACCAGACCTTCACCTTCGAAGACGGTTCCACCGCCGATCCCGCCACCGGCGCCTACCTGGAGTTCACGCTGCACTTCATGAGCAGCACGGACTTGCGCGTTCGCCTGACCGGGCAGGATGGTGATGGCGGCGTGTCCGGCACGCGGTTTAGCTCCGAGACGCAGGGCATGGCCAGCGCCATGCGCATGAGCTTTACCGCCGACGGCCACACTTGGGTCTACGACCCCAACGGGGCCGGGGCTCATCCGGCGCGGCCACCGTCTTTGGACTCGGCTCGGGCGAGGCGACCGCGACCAGCGATAATGTTCGACCTGATAAAAGATACGGATAAGCCGGTAACCGTTCGCATATGGCTCGAGGGAACGGACCCAAATTGCACTAATATGCTAAAGGGAGCTAACTATTCGGTTTCGATGCGCTTTGAGGGCATCGAGGAACAGTAGATACGCACGGCGGCCGCCGGGCCGCGCACGACCTAGACAGACACGGTAGTAAGGGACATCATGCAATCTGTTAAAAAAGTCGCATCCATCGCGCTGAGCGTCGTCATGTGGATCATCATCCTGGTGGCGGCCCTGTATGCGTTTACCACGCTCGCCACGCGCGAGGACGGCAGCGTCTCTGACATCGCCGGCTTCACCCCGCTCGCCGTGCAGTCCGACTCCATGGCGCCCACATTTAACAAGGGCGACCTCATCATCATCCAAAAGTGCGACACCTCCAAGCTCGAGGTGGGCGACATCGTGACGTTCCATACCATCATCGACAACGAGTACGCGCTCAACACGCACCGCATCGCCGCGATCGACGAGGTCAACGGCATGCGCAGCTTTACCACCAAGGGCGACAACAACGACGTGGCCGATACGCACATCATCAGCGACGGCGACATCGTGGGCAAGTACCTGTTCGCGTTGCCGCAGATGGGCAAGGTCATGGACTTCCTGTCCAGCTCCATGGGCTTCCTCATTGTGATCGTGCTGCCCATGCTGCTGTTCTTTATCTACCAGGTGTATCACCTCATCGTGGTGGGCATGAACCTCAAGCGCGCTATGGCCGAGGAGGACCGCCTGGCCGCCGCGGCTGCCATCGTGGACGCCGAGGGCAAGGGCGATACCACCATCACGGCCGATAACGCCGCCGAGCAGCTCGCCCAGGCCGAGGCCAAGCTCGAGGAAGCCCGTCGTCTGAAGGCCGAGGCCGAGGCGGCGATGAACGCGACCAAGCAGGAGGGTACCGACGGTGAGTGAGTTTCTGGGATTTGCCTGGGAGCTGCTGGCAAAGGTCGTCTACAACGTCGTTGCCGTCGTGAGCTCCATCCTTAATCTGCTGGTGTTTGGCTGGGTTGAGTACTTCAGCATCTTTATGACCTACTTCACCACGTTTGACCTGGTGGGCAAGATCGGCGCGGTCATTCTGTTTGCCATGCTCATCGCGGTCCCCGTGCTGATCGTGGCCATTCTGGTTCACCGCTACCGCATCAACCGTCGCCTTCATCGCGACGACACGTCCAACAAAGCGCTCTATCGCGAGATCGGCCGCCTGAACAAGCAGGTGCTCGACCTTATGGACGAGAAAAACAAGCTGCTGGCGCTCAAGGTCAATGCCATGGGTGGCACCAAGCAGATTCCGTACGTGGGCGCCTCTGCCCTGGCCGACGACCACCTGCCCACGGTGGGCAACGTGGTGGGCGCCGCCGCGGGTGCGCCTGCGGGCGAGGGCGCCACGGCTGCCGTGGTGTCGGGCAACGCGTCGCTCGCGCTCGATGGCGATGGCGTCAAGGACGCCGCGGCCGCCATGGCCAAGGCCACCGTCGAGGCCAAGACCCTTGCCGAGGAAAAAGAGATCGCCCAGGCCAACCGCTTCCCCAAGCTGTCCCTTGTGGACCTTAAGTACCGCGACTGGGAGCCCCCGGTCTACGACGATGCCATCTCGCTGGAGGACTTTGTCGACAGCTTCCGCGCGTTCGCCTGCAGCCAGATGAAGCTCTACTACACGCCCGAGGTCATCCGCCGCTTTGTGGCCGGCATGGCCGCCTCCAAGCTGCTGATTCTGGAGGGCATTTCGGGTACCGGTAAGACGTCGCTGCCATACAGCTTTAGCCGCTATCTGGACAACCCCGCAACCATCGTGTCGGTGCAGCCGAGTTTTCGCGATCGCACCGAGGTGCTGGGCTACTTCAACGAGTTTTCCAAGCGCTTTAACGAGACAGAGTTCCTCCGTGCCGTGTACGAGGCGGGGCTTCGCCAAGACCCGTCCATGATCGTGCTCGACGAGATGAACCTCGCCCGCGTTGAGTACTACTTTGCCGAGATCCTGTCGGTGCTCGAGATGCCCAGCCACGACGAGTGGGTGCTCGACCTGGTGCCTACCCAGTGGGCCGCCGACCCCAAGGGCCTGCACGACGGAAAGCTCACCATTCCCGACAGCCTGTGGTTTGTCGGCACGGCCAACAACGACGACTCCACCTTTACCATCACGGACAAGGTGTACGACCGCGCGATCCCCATCGAGCTCAACGAGCGCGCCGACGCGTTTGAGTGCGAGCCGCACGAGCGTGTGCACGTGACGGCCGACCACCTGCAGTATCTGTTCCAGAAGGCAAAGGTCGAGTACGTGATCGATGACGATCTGCTCCAGAAGATGCACAAGCTGGACCAGTACCTGCAGACCCGCTTTAAGCTGGCCTTTGGCAACCGTATCATCAAGCAGATGTACGACTTTATCCCCGTGTACGTGGCGTGCGGCGGCACCGAGTTGGGCGGCATGGACTACATCATCGCCCGCAAGGTGCTCAAGAAGTTTGAGTCCATGAACGTGAGCTTTGTGCGCGACGAGATGAAGGGCCTGATCGAGTACATCGAGAAGACCTTTGGCGAGGGCGGCCTGCCCGATTCCGTCATGTATCTGCAGCGGATCCAGAACTTCTACTAATGCCGTAAGCGCGGGGCGTGGGACAAGACAATCAGTAGCGTTTGCCCAGTGTGGTGTCGTCACGTCCCTTACCGATCGATCCAACCTATGGAGTAACCCATGTCCGAGACCATTCAGGACCTCTATACCAGCTTCTCCGAGCAAATGGAGCCTATCCAGGAGGACAGCCGCTACTTCCGTTATCTGTTTGAGATGGCGCAGGCCTCGGGCACCACGATCGAGCAACAGCGCGAGGAGCTCGTCAAAGTGGTGGACGAGGAGTGGATCAGCATGATTGAGGACTCGCTCGACGCCATCAACACCATCATCGAAAATCCGCGCCGCTTCATCACCACCGAGGAAGAGGTGGTGCCGGTCTCGCTCGCCAAAAAGATCAGCGCCGACAGCGTCCGTCATCTGAGCCAGAACACGCAGTTCCTGGCGCCGAGCGACGATGGTGGCGTCCACCCCACGCGCATCCTCAACGTCAATACCGTCGAGACGTACGACCTGTACGAGAACCGGTTTATCTACCACCTGATTCAGCGCCTGCTGACGTTTGTGGACAAGCGCACCGACGTGATCTTTTGGTCGACGGGCAACGAGATCCGCAACCGTTTTAAGATGCACAGCAAGATCGACGACGCGTACGAGGAGATCGAGTACAACGTCGAGATGACGGTCAAGAACCGCCAGAGCTTTGCCGAGAACGACGCCGACAACATGGACGTCTTTATGCGCATCGACCGCGTGCGCCGCCTGGTCATGGTACTGCGCGGTGCGTCGTTCTGCCAGATCATGAACGGCTGCAGCGCGGTCCGCAGCCCCATTCAGCGCACCAACCTCATCATGAAGGACCCCAACTACCGCAAGTGCTACCAGCTGTGGCAGTTTATGGAGCGCTACGACAAGGTGGGCTACAACATCGACGTGCAGCAGCAGGCGCTGGCGTTCGATGACGAGTACATGGTGCAGATGTACACCAACCTCATCAACAACTACACCGTCTTTAAGAGCCTGACCGACGACGAGCGCAACCTGCAGGAGCTCGAGAGCGTGCATCCCGAGCCGGTGGCGCCCAAGTTTATTAAGGAGATTAGGGAGGTGCAGGTCGATAGCCCCGACCTGCCCGATGTCGAGGTCCGTCGCGTGTTTGTGGAGGAGGTCACGCAGGCCCAGCTCGATGCCGAGCAGGCGCTGGCCGAGGCTCGCGAGCAGATTGAGGAGCTGCAGGGACAGCTGAAGTCCTGGAAGGTGCAGGCGCACGCGCTGACCGACGAGCGCGACGACCTGGCCGACGAGCTGGACGAGGCCAAGACGCGTGAGCTGGCATTGATGCAGCGCGCACAGATGGCCGATGCCGAGGTCGCGGCCGCTCGCGCCGATGCCGACGCCAAGATTGCGGCCACAGAGCAGGCGGCCGCCGAGCAGGTCGCGCAGGTCAAGAGCGAGTCCGCCGCGGCTCTGGCTGCCAAGGCGGCGGCCGATGCCGCCGAGCTGCAGGCCACCAAGGACGCTGCTGCGGCCGAGCTTGCCGGCGTGCGTGAGGCCTCTGCCAAGGAGGTGGCTGCACTGCATGCCAAGCTGGATGCCGCCGAGCTGCAGATTGAGGAAGCGCAGCTGACGGCAGAGCGCGATGCCCGTGCCGCGGCTGAGGCGGCCGATGCCGCCGTGGCCGAGGTGGAGCAGAAGCTTGCCGACACCGTTGCCGCGGCCGAGGAGAAGGTTTCCGCTGCTCAGCAGGCAGCCGATGCCGCAATTGATGCCGCCCGTGCGGCCGCCGATTCTGCCGTCGAGCAAGCTGCGGTGGACGCCAGCGAGAAGGTCGCCGCAGCCGCTACCGAGCGCGATGCCGCCACGCGTGCCGCCGAGGAGGCCCGTGCCGACGCCGACGCGCGTATCGCCGCGGCCGAGCTCGAGGCGGGGGAGCGCATTGAGCAGGAACTCGCCGCCGCCACGGCCACGCACGAGCACGAGCTCGAGGCCGTCCGCGCGGAGATGCAGCAGCGCTTGGCCTCGTTGGCGCACGAGCTGGAGCAGGCCGAGCGCGATCGCGCCCGTGCCGAGCGCCGTGCCGAGGGCAACAGCCTGTCGCGCTATCTGCTGGCCCGCCTGCGCGGCGAGGCTGGCGAGGGTGTGGCCGCCGCGCCTGACGAGGATAGCGCTTCTGCGGCGGATGCCGCCGAGGCCGAGGTCGCTGCCGGCCCCGAGACTTCCTCAAAGGACGACGACAAGTGATGAAGCACGTGCTCCGCGTGATCAATGTGCTGGCGACCGTGGTGATCCTGGTCGCCTTTGTGGTGTTGCTGCGCACGGTGTTCACGCCCGCCGGCGAGATTCCCACCATCATGGGCTACGGCTTTATGCGTACGCTGACCGGCTCGATGGAGCCGGTGATTCCCGTGCATTCGTTTGTTGTCGTCGATACCGACAACAGCCAGGTTTACCAGGTGGGCGATATCATCACCTTCCATTCGTCCGATGACGCGCTGGAGGGTTCGCTCAACACGCACCGCATCGTATCCGTGGAGGCCGCGTCCGACGGCTCGCCGGTCTACCACACCAAGGGCGACGCCAATCCGGTCGAGGACGCCGCGCCCGTGCCCGCCGCCGATGTGGTGGGCCGCGTGGTCTTTGTCTCGGCAGGCCTGGGCGTGGTGGTGTCGTTGCTTACCAATCCGCTGCTGTTCTTTCCGCTTATCGTGGTGCCGCTGATCGTACTGCTGGTGCTCGAAATTCGCCATATGGTTAAGGCCACGCAAGATGTGGCGCGTGCCGAGGACGAGGCCGCCCTGCGTGCCGCCGTGGAGCAGATTCGCGAAAAGCGCCGTCGCGAGCAGGAGGGCCAGGACGGCGCCAAGGACCAGAACGACGCCGACCATACCGATGAAAGTGCGAAAGCCGATCCCGGCGCCCTAGACGATTCCAACCGCTCGGCATAGCGTGTCTGTGCCTTTCGTCCCTGCAATTTGGACGCCCATAGATGTTCCGAATCGTCTGCTTTTTCATACCAATATTCGTGCTACAGTTTGAGCGCTTTGTTGCCAATTGATTTCGGGGGAGTGGAATGGAACAGGAGCGCTCGGCGCAGCGTCCACGCAAAAAGGCTTCGGTACCGATGACGGCGGCGTCCGATTTTGTCGTGCCTGAGGGAACTGACGAGCTCAGCCGCAGCACCCGCCGTGCATGGCGCGACCGCCTTAACGATGCGTCGTCGCGCAAGATGATTACGGGCGTTCTGGCCACGCTGGCGGGCGGTTCGTTTTGGGGTTTTTCGGGCACCAGCGCGAGCTTCCTGTTCGGTACCTACCATGTCGATACGCTGTGGCTCATGAGCGTGCGCCAGATTCTTGCCGGCCTGCTCTTTATGGTCGTGGTCGTCGCGCGCGACCGTACGCGCCTGGTCAAGCTTTGGACGACGCCGGCCGACCGCAAGCAGCTGTTGCTCTTTACCGCCTTTGGCCTGCTGTTCAACCAGTTCTGCTATCTTTCGGCCGTGCGTCTGACCAATGCCGGAACCGCGACGGTGCTCCAGTGCCTGCAGCTGGTCATCATCATGGGTTACGCCTGCGTGGTCGATCGCCGCATGCCGCGCGCTCGCGAGACGATCGGTATTGGTCTGGCCCTCGGTGGCACCTTTTTAATCGCTACCGGCGGTGACCCCACCAGCCTGAGCATCTCGCCGCTCGGCCTGGTTGCGGGCCTTATGTGTGCGGTCAGCGCCACCTGCATGGCGGTGATTCCCGCCAAGATTCTGCCCGAATACGGCAGCCCCATCGTTACAGGCTCTGCCATGCTCACAGCGGGCGTGGTCTCGTGCGCCATCGTGCAGCCTTGGGCCCATATGCCGGCGCTCGATGCCGCCGGTATCGAGGCGCTCGCGGTGTTTGTGGTCATTGGCTCGTTTTTTGCCTACATGCTGTATATGCAGGGCGTTAAGGACATCGGCTCGGTGCGTGCGAGCCTCATCGGAACTGTGGAGCCGGTTTCGGCGACCATCACCAGCGCTGTTATGCTGGGCACGGTGTTTTTGCCGACCGACCTTATCGGCTTTGCCATGATCATCGTGATGATGTTCCTGACGGTATAGCTCACGCCGCTGCCTAGACGGACGCGGTGTTGCACCACAATTCCGCGAATTGGTGCCTGCATCTGGAGTTTAACTGACGATGCCAAATATGTCATAAACTAATAGCGTTATTGACTTTTAGTATTGCGAGGACTCCTCTATGGCTGGTAACCACTTTAAGAACGGCGACGGCGAGCGCTCTGCAGTTCCGCCGCGTTCAAATGGGACTGGAAACGCTGACGTACCGAGTGGATCCAGCCAAAACGGTGCTGGCAACCGTACGTCTCCGGGCGAAACGGCGATGTTTGCCGCTCTGTACGAACAGTCTCAAAAGGCAAAACAGGCTGGTCGCGTAGGCAGGCAGGCATTTCCGGGCGGGTCGGGCTCTGCGGCTTCGTCGGCCGGGGTCCGTCCGGCGCCAACGGGCGGTGCAAATGTCGCCGGCTCCACTGGCCCCGCTAACAACGCTCATCGCGCCCACAACGCCAGCCCCATCAACTCTGCCAATCCCGCCAATAGTGCTTCTTCTGCTGAAGACGCAGGGCTTACGGGTAACCTAGGCACTATCTATACGGGCGCTTCCGAAACCGGCACGTTTGCCCGTCTCAATGACGACGGTGCCGAGTTTAAGGGCTCGGGCTCTAAAGAAGATTATTACGATTTTGGCTTGAACTACGGCGGTGATTCCTCGACGAGCCCGACCTCGAACGGCCTGGTTCGCCATCGCCATCGCAAGGGCGAGCGCAAGAAGCGTCGCGTTGCAGCCGTTGTCGCTGCCATCGTCGCGGTGGTTCTTGTCGCTTTTGGCGTGAGTGGCTTCATGCTGTTTAACTCGGCAAAAACCGTGAAGAGCCAGGCAAAGGAAACTGTCGAGATCGTCGGCGGCCTTAAGGACAAGGTCACGTCGGGCGATTTTACGACCCTGCCCGATGATGCGAAAAAGATCGACGAGCTCTGCAGCAGCATGAAGAAGGAGACCTCGAGTCCGGTGTGGACGATGGCTTCGTTCATTCCGGTGTACGGCGGCGATATTAACGCCGCCCGCACCATGGTCGACGCTCTGTCCGATGTTTCGAGCGGCGCGCTGGTCCCCATGGCCGATAATCTCGCTCAGGCAACGCCCGGCAAGCTGTTCCAGGACGGGACAATCAACGTGTCCGCGCTGCAGGCGGTCGCCGATTCGCTCTCCGATAGCTCGAAGGCGTTCAAGAGCGCCAACAAAAAGGTGCAGGATATTGGCGATACACATATCGCCCAGGTGACCGAGCTGGTCGATAAGGCAAAGGACGGCTTTGCCACCCTGAACGGTGTAGTCAACGCGGCAGAGAAGGTCGCTCCCGTTCTGCCCCAGATGCTCGGCGCCAACGGCCAGACGCGCAACTATCTTTTGTATGCCATGAACAACGTCGAGATTCGTGCTTGCGGCGGTTTTGGTGGTTCGCAAGGTTTGATTTCAGTTACCGATGGTCAGATGTCGATTGGCGAGTTTGTTCCCCGCATTGGACTCAGCGAGGATGAGGCAGTCGAGAGCGTCGACGAAGAGGATGAGGCACTGTTCGGCAACCACAGTAACCTGTACAACTCGGGCAATACCTATTCACCCGATTGGCCCCGCAACTCGCAGCGTGTCGCCGCGCTGTGGAAGTCCCAGTATGGGCAGGACGTTGATGGCGTCGTCGGCATCGATCCTGTGTTCTTGCAGTACCTGCTGGGCCTTGTCGGTAATGTCTCGCTGCCCGATGGTACGGTCGTCGACGGTACCAACGCGGCGAAGGTTCTCATGCACGATGTGTATTGGAACTATCCGGTCGAAGAATCGGACGGCATCTTTGCGTCTGTTGCCAGCGCCGCCTTCGACAAGATTCTCGGTGGCATCGGTGACGTCGACGTTACGAAGCTTGTCGGTGCATTCGAGCGCGGTGCCGAAGAGGGCCGTCTGATTGCTTGGATGAGAAACGATGACGAGCAGAATGCCATCAAGGAGACGGGCATTGACGCTTCGCTGCCCGATCCGGATGATCCGAGTGCCGATCCCGTTGCCGGCGTTTACTTTAACAACCTGAGCTTCTCCAAGCTCGACTGGTATCTGAACGCCGACACGCAGATTGGCCAGGGCGTGAAGAACGGCGACGGCACGTGCTCCTATCGCATCACCGTTACCCTGACGAACATCATGACGCAGGAGGAGGCTGGCAAGCTGCCCGACTACGTTGCGGCGGGCGCATCCGATGCCGCGCGTGACGACGAACGCCTGAATGTCTCAGTGTTTGCCCCGACGGGCGGCAACATCAGTGACCTTACGGTTGAGGGCACCCAGTTTGGTCTTGGCGCCGCTACGTGGCATGGAATCCCCTTCTATTCGGGCACCGTTGACCTGCATGCTGGCGAGACGACGACGATCACGTATACGCTGACCACGTCGGCCGAGGCGGGGGACAAGCCGCTTACGCTGCGTCAGACTCCTACATGCCAGGCGGCTCGCGACAGCGCGTCGGCGTAGGGTTTTTCTGGTAGCGCAGATAATCGAGTACCATTTTGGGGCGGACGGGCAATCTGTTCGCCCCTATTTTGTAAGGAGAGCGCATGAAGTACTTTGGCACCGACGGCTTTCGCGGCGAGGCCAACGTTGGACTGACGGTAGAGCACGCTTATAAGATCGGCCGCTTTGTGGGCTGGTATTACGGCGCCAACCGCGGGACCAAAGCACGCGTGATCGTGGGCAAGGACACGCGTCGCTCGAGCTATATGTTCGAGGCGGCGCTGGTGAGCGGCTTGGTCGCGAGCGGCGCGGACGCCTACATGCTGCACGTGATCCCGACGCCGGGCGTGGCGCATCAGACCGTGGAGGGCTGCTTCGATTGCGGCATCATGATCAGTGCGAGCCACAACCCGTTTTGCGATAACGGCATTAAGCTCGTCAACAGCGACGGCTTTAAGATGGACGAGGACGTGTTGGAGCTCATCGAGGACTATATCGATGGCAAGAGCGAGGTGCCGCTGGCTACGGGCAACCACATCGGTGCCACGGTCGACTACATGCAGGGCCGCAACCGCTACATCGCCTCGCTCATCGCTAGCGCGAACTTTTCGCTGCAGGGCGTCAAGATCGGTCTCGACTGCGCCAACGGCTCGGCATCCTCGGTGGCCAAGCCGGTGTTCGACGCGCTGGGTGCCGATGTGCGCGTGATTAACGCCGCGCCCGATGGTTTTAACATCAACGTTGACTGCGGCTCCACGCATATGGAGCGTCTGCAGCGCCACGTGGTGGAGCAGGGCCTGGACGTTGGCTTTGCCTACGACGGCGATGCCGACCGCTGCCTGGCCGTGGACGAGCGTGGTCGCGTGGTCGACGGCGACCAGATCCTGTATGTGTGCGGCGTGTACCTGAACAAGCACGGTCGCCTTTCGGGCGGTACCGTGGTGCCGACGATCGCCAGCAACTTTGGCCTGGTCAAGTCGCTGGAGCTTGCCGGTCTAAGTGCCGTGACCAGCGGCGTGGGCGACCGTCATGTGTATGCCAAGATGCGCGAGGGCGGCTACAGCCTGGGCGGCGAGCAGACGGGCCACACGATCTTTGGTGATATCGAGCGCACGGGCGATGGCATTATGACCTCGCTGCGCGTGATGGAAGTGATTCGTGCCGAGCGCGAGACGCTCTCGCAGCTCACGGCTCCGTGCAAGCTACTGCCGCAGGCTCAGGTTGCCGTACGCGTGGCGGATAAAGACGCCGCGCTGGGCAACATGGGCGTGCAAGCCGCCATCGCCGAGGCCGAGGCGTCGCTGGCGGGCGAGGGCCGCGTGCTGGTGCGCAAGAGTGGAACCGAGTCGGTGATTCGCGTTTTGGCCGAAGCTCCCGACCAGGCAGCTGCCGACGTCGCCATGAAGCGCATCGCCGCGGCGCTGGAAGCTCTATAGTTACGCGGTTTTACCAAACCGCGTAACTGCTCGACGCTGCAAACGGCCCTAAGCGGCAATCTGACGTTCAATTTCAAGGGCGCGACCAGAAGGTCAGCGCCCTTTCATTTCACGTCACCTTGCTCGCTTAGGGCCGTTTTCGCTGACATTGCCAAGACATCGGCGTCAACATGGTTGGCGATGGCGATGGCGTGCTGGTCAATCCTTACAGCTCGTACAGCGTGGTGAACTTGTCCTGCAGGTAGCTGCAGTAGTAACGGGCATCAAAGGCCATGCCGCAGGCGCCCTTGATGAGCTCCGGCGCGTCCTTGGCGCGGCCCCACTGCCAAATGTGCTCGCCCAGCCAGACGCGGACGGGCGCCAAATCGCCGCTCGTACAGGCGCCGTTGAGGTCGACACCGTCGCGGCACATGGCCGGCACAAACATGGCGTCGTAGGCGCTACCCAGCGCATACGTGGGGAAGTAGCCAAACGAGCCGCCGCTCCAGTGCGTATCCTGCAGGCAGCCGCGCGTGTCGTCGGGAACGGGAATGCCCAGATACTCGTCCATAAAGCGATTCCAAAGCGCGGGGATGTCCTTGGCCGTGGCCTCGCCGGCAAACAGCATACGCTCGATCTGGTAGCGCACCATAATATGCAGCGGGTAGGTGAGCTCGTCCGCCTCGGTGCGGATTAACGACGGCTGCGCGATGTTCACGGCGCGATAGAGCGTGTCCTCGTCGACATCGCCGTAGACCTCGGGCGCGTGGCGGCGCAGCACCTCGAGCAGCGGTCCCATAAAGGCGCGGCTGCGACCCACGGTGTTCTCAAAAAAGCGGCTCTGGCTCTCGTGGATGCCCATGGAGGTGCCGCCCTCCAGGCAGGTGCGCGCATAGGCGGGATTGACGCCCAGCTCGTACATGGTGTGCCCCGCCTCGTGGATGATGCTGTAGACGTTGGAGATACAGTCGTCCTCGTAGATGTGCGTCGCGATGCGCGCATCGCCCACCGAGAAGCCCTCGCTAAACGGGTGTTCGGTAAAGGCAAGCGTGGTGTCGTTCAGGTCCAGGCCGACGAGCTTCATAAGATCGAAGCTCATGGCGCGCTGGGCGGCCTCGGGCACGCGGGCATGCAGAAAGTCGGCAGCGGGCTGCTGGCCGCGCTCGCCGATGGCGTGCACGAGTGGCACGACCGTGGCCTTGACTTCGTCGCAAAACGCGTCGAAGCTCTTGGCGGAAAGGCCGCGCTCGTACTGGTCGAGCCAAACATCGTATGGGTCGCGCTTGGGGTCCATGAGCTCGGCCTGATGCTTGAGCTGGCAGACGATCTTGTCCACATAGGGTTCAAAGCTCGCCCAGTCGTTGGCTGCTTTGGCTTTGTGCCACACGGCATCGGCCTCGCAGGTAAGCCTGGTCCAGGCTTCGGCTTCTTCGGTGGGAATGGCGCTTGCCTCGCGCTGGTCGCGGCCGAGCACGCGGATCTCGTCAAGCAGCTGCGGGTCGTCGATCTTGCCTCCGGCGACCGTCTCACGCGCGAGAGAGCGCACAAGCTCAACGGACTTCTCGCTGGTCAAGAGTTTGTGATGCTCGCCGGCAAGGGTGCCCATAGCATCGGCGCGGGCCGCGGCGCCGTTGGCGGGGGCAATCGTCGCGCCATCGAACTCGGCAATTTTGAGCAGGTACTCGCGGGTCCACAGTTTGCCTTCGAGCTTGCGGAATTTTTTGACGGCCTTATCGACCTTTATGCCGTTGGGCGTCTTGCCCGCTGCGGCCTTGGCCTTCTTATCGTGCTTATTTCCCATACCATATCCTTGATCTCGTGAGCCGAGCGCCTCGGGTGGGCGCGCGACCAGTTTGCACAGCTACCTGCCTTGTACCCAGCGCGAACAAAACGGAACGCGGCGATATGCTCGCAGAATGTGTTATCCTATAGCCCAATGCGTTGACGGAGAGGGTTTTGCCCGCCGCGTCGCCGGCAAGAGAGGGAAGGTCATGGGCTGCAAGCCTTCCTGCGGTGGCAAGGGCCAAGCGTTCACTCCCGAGCAGCGACCTCAACGGGCACGCGGCCAGCGGCGGCGAAGCCCCAGTAGGGAAGCCGTGAGCCTCGCGACAAGGGGCAAAGAGTGGGCGCGGCGGGCCAGACATCCGCCGGGTCAAACAAGGTGGTACCGCGGAATTCAACCGTCCTTGGGCAATACACATGCCCGAGGACGGTTTTTTGTTACCGAACCGGGCCGCGTTTTCGCAACGTCAGACGGCGGCAGCCGCCTCGGCAAGCGGGGAGCGCGAGAGACGAAAGGGAAGACATGAGTCTGATTGATGATCTGGTCAAACTCGAGGAAGAGGCCAAGGAGCTCGTCGCAGGCGCCGATGACGCCGCAAAGCTCGAGGCTGCGCGCGTTGAGCTGCTCGGTCGCAAGGGTCGTATTACTGGCCTGATGCGCATGATGGGCAAGCTCGCCCCCGAGGATCGTCCCGTGATGGGCAAGCGCGCCAACGAGATGCGCCAGCTGATCGAGGGCATGCTCGACGAGCGCACCACCGAGATGAAGGCCGCCGCCCTCAAGCACGCACTCGAGCACGAGGCCGTCGACATCACGCTGCCGGGCATCCGTCCGCAGATCGGTCACCAGCACCTGATCAAGCAGATTATCGAGGAGGCCGAGGACATCTTCTGCGGCATCGGCTACACCGTCGAGTCCGGCCCCATGGTCGACACCTCCTATTACAACTTCACCGCGCTCAACGCCCCCATGGATCACCCGAGCCGCTCGGCCCGCGATACCTTCTACGTGGTCGACAACAACCCCGGCAGCGTCGCGCACCCCGAGGCTCACGCCCACGGTGAGTCCGACGTGCTGCTGCGCACCCAGACTTCGGGCGTGCAGATCCACACTATGGAGTCGCAGAAGCCGCCCATCTACATGATCTGCCCGGGCACCGTCTACCGTCCCGACACGGCCGACGCCTGCCACCTGCCGCAGTTCAACCAGATCGAGGGCCTGGTCGTCGACGAGGGCATCACCTTTGGCGATCTTAAGGGCACGCTCGACTACTTTGTTAAGTGCATGTTTGGCGAGGATCGCAAGACGCGCTATCGCCCGCACTTCTTCCCCTTCACCGAGCCGAGCTGCGAGGTGGACGTGAGCTGCCACGTCTGCGGCGGCAAGGGCTGCAACTTCTGCAAGCACAGCGGCTGGATCGAGATCCTGGGCTGCGGCATGGTCGACCCCAACGTCCTTATCAACTGCGGCATCGACCCCGAGAAGTACACCGGCTTCGCCTTTGGCATTGGCGCCGAGCGCGTCGCGGCCCTGCGCTACGACCTGCCCGACCTGCGCACGTTGATGACTGGTGACATGAGGTTCTTGAACCAGTTCTAGAACGCTTTCTTCTTAGTTGCAGTTTCCGGCTCAAAGCCGCATTTATGAAAGGAGACCAGTTAGATGCGCGTTTCTTACGACTGGCTCAAGACCATGATCGATATTCCGGAGGATCCCAAGACCCTTTCGGACGAATATATCCGTACCGGCACCGAGGTCGAGGCGATCGACACCGTGGGCGAGTCCTTCGACCACGTGGTGACTGCCAAGGTGCTCACCAAGACCCCGCACCCCGATAGCGACCACATGTATGTGTGCTCGGTCGACGTGGGCGACAAGAACCTCGACGCCGACGGCAACCCCGCCCCGCTGCAGATCGTCTGCGGCGCGCAGAACTTTGAGGCCGGCGACCACATCGTCACGGCCATGATCGGTGCTGTGCTTCCCGGCGACGTTAAGATCAAGAAGAGCAAGCTTCGCGGCGTCGTGTCCATGGGCATGAACTGCTCTGCGCGCGAGCTCGGCCTGGGCGGCGATCACTCCGGCATCATGATCCTGCCCGAGGATACGCCCTGCGGCATGCCGTTTGCCGAGTACGTGGGCTCGAGCGATACCGTGCTCGACTGCGAGATCACGCCCAACCGTCCCGACTGCCTGTCCATGATTGGCATGGCCCGCGAGACCGGTGCCATCTTCGACCGCGATTTCCATGTTGAGCTGCCCGCCATCAAGGCGGAGACTGGCCGCGCGACCGACGACGAGCTTTCGGTCGAGATTGCCGACGAGGGCCTGTGCGACCGCTATGTCGCCCGCATCGTGCGCAACGTGAAGGTCGGCCCCTCGCCCGACTGGATGGTCAAGCGCCTCAACGCCCTGGGCGTGCGTCCGCACAACAACATCGTCGACATCACCAACTATGTGATGATGCTCACCGGTCAGCCGCTGCATGCCTTTGACCTGGATACCTTTGCCGAACGCGATGGCCATCGCCGCGTGGTGGTTCGCTCCGCCCAACAGGACGAGAAGTTCACGACCCTCGACGGCGAGGAGCGCGTGCTCGACGCCGGCATGGGCCTCATCACCGACGGCGAGCGTCCCGTGGCGCTGGCCGGCGTTATGGGCGGCATGGATTCCGAGATCGAGGATGACACCGTCGACGTGATGGTCGAGAGTGCCTGCTTCAACGCCGGTCGCACCTCGCACACCAGCCGCGATCTGTCGCTGATCTCCGACGCCTCCATCCGTTTTGAGCGCCAGGTCGATGAGACCGGCTGCGTGGATGTCGCCAACGTTACCTGCGCGCTGATCGAGGAGATCGCCGGCGGCGAGGTCGCTCCCGGCTACGTCGACGTTTTCCCCGCGCCCAAGACCATCGACAGCATCAAGCTGCGCCTGGCCCGCGTGCACGCCATTTGCGGTGCCGACATCGAGCCCGAGTTTATCGAGCGTTCGCTCACTCGCCTGGGCTGCACCGTCGAGCGCGACGGCGAGGACTTTATGGTCACCCCGCCGAGCTTCCGCCCCGACCTGCCGCGCGAGATCGATCTGATCGAGGAGGTCCTGCGCCTGTGGGGCATGGGCCGCGTGACGGCGACCATCCCGGCTGCCAAGAACCACATCGGCGGCCTGACCCGCGAGCAGAAGCTCACCCGCAAGGTCGGCGAGATCCTGCGCGCCTGCGGCCTCAATGAGACCACGACTTTTGGCTTTGCCGCTCCGGGCGACCTGGAGAAGATCGGCATGTCCACCGAGGGCCGCGGCTGCCCCGTGGTGCTCATGAATCCGCTGGTAGCCGAGCAGACCGAGATGCGTCGCTCGCTGCTGCCGGGCCTGCTGCAATCCGTGGCCTATAACGAGGCGCACGGCACGCCCAACGTGCACCTGTACGAGGTCGGCAGCCTGTTCCACGGCCGCGAGAACGCCAGCCTGCCCAGGGAGACCAAGTCCGTGGCGGGTGTGCTCTCGGGCCAGTGGAGCGAGCAGTCTTGGAACATGAAGTACCGCAAGCTGCGTTTCTTCTTTGGCAAGGGCATTGTCGAAGAGCTGCTCGCCCAGCTGCGCATCGAGAAGGTTCGCTTCCGTCCCGTCGAGGGCGAGGGCTATGCCTTCCTGCAGCCGGGTCGTGCGGCCGAGGTTCTGTCCGGCGGCGCCGTGCTGGGCTGGGTCGGCGAGATTCATCCCGAGGCGCGCGAAGCTATGGGCATCGACGAGGTCGTCGTTGCCTTTGAGCTCGATCTGGACAAGCTGATCAAGGGCGCCCGCAACCAGGAGAACTACCGCGAGTTCTCGCAGTACCCGGCTGTTGAGCACGATTTGGCAATTGTGGTCGATAACTCCGTGACCTGCGAGGATCTTGAGCGCCGTATTACCAGCGCCGGTGGCAAGCTGCTCGAGGGCGTGCGTCTGTTCGACGTCTATCGCGATCCGGTCCGCGTGGGCGTGGGCAAAAAGTCCATGGCCTTCGCGCTTACGTATCGCTCAGACGACCACACGCTCACCAGCGAAGAGGTCGAGAAGGCGCACCAGAAGATCGTCACCAAGGTGTGCAAGGGCGTAAACGGCGAGGTCCGCGGCTAGGTCCTGCACTGGGTATGGGCCAGCGGTGGCTGCCGCCGAGCTCTACGTGACTGCCATGCTCGGTATAAAGCACTGCTGAGCCTGCATATATGACACGCGCATTACATAACGGCGTGCTGCTTTGTCGGCAGTGCGCCGTTTTGCTATGATAGCCCGCGGCGTGTTACGAATTTGACAATACGTAACACTGGCAAGGTGATTTAAGCGGCGTTGCAATTCCGTGCGCCGACAACCGGGAGGCGTACATGCACATTCCAGATAATTATCTGTCCCCGCAGACCGATGCCGTCATGGCGGTGGCAATGGTGCCCGTTTGGGTCCACTGCATCAAGAAGGTGCGCGCCACGCTCGATCGCGAGCACATGGCTTTCCTGGGCATCTGCGCCGCATTTTCCTTCTTGCTCATGATGTTCAACGTGCCGTTGCCCGGCGGCACCACAGGCCACGCCGTCGGCGGCGCACTCATCGCGTTGCTGCTGGGCCCCGAGGCCGCGGCTATCGCTGTCTCGGTCGCGCTGGCGCTGCAGGCGCTGCTATTTGGCGACGGCGGCGTTCTGTCGTTTGGCGCCAACTGCTTTAACATGGCCTTTGTGCTGCCGTTTGTCGCTGCTATCGTGTTCCGTGCGCTCAACAGCCGTCTGTACGACAAGAGCTGGGGCACCTCGGTTTCTGCCATCGTGAGCGGCTGGGTCGGTCTGTGCCTGGCGGCCCTGTGCGCGGCAATCGAGTTTGGTATTCAGCCGATGCTCTTTACCAACGCTTCAGGTGCGCCGCTGTACTGCCCCTTCCCGTTGTCTGTGGCTATTCCGGCCATGTTGATCCCGCATATGCTGGTCGCCGGTGTTGTCGAGGGCGTGGCGACGGCTGCGATCTACGGTTTCATTAAGAAGACGGCACCGAGCATTATCGTCGGACCCGAGGCCGTCGATGGCCAGCTTGCTGCCGAGGGCGCTGCTGCCAAGAAGACCTCGCTGGTCCCCACGCTCATCTTGGTTGCCGTGCTTGTCGTGGCCACGCCGCTGGGCCTGCTGGCCACGGGTGACGCCTGGGGTGAGTGGGACGCCGAGGGCGCCGCGACCGCCGTTCAGGAGGCTGGCGACAACAGCCTGCAGGCTTCGGTCGGCCTCGATGCTCCGACCTTTGCCGACGCGCTGCCCACGGGTGATTACCTGCAGGTCTATTCCGAGGAACAGGGCCTTGGCTTTGGCGGCCAGGCTGCCATGTATATCCTTTCGGGCGTGATTGGCGTGGCGGTGCTCACCATCGTATTCCGCCTGATCTCGCTGACGGTTAAGGAAAACTGAGCGCATGCAGATGGTCGAGCTGCCTAGTTGGCTTGCGGCCGAGGAGCGATATGAGCCCGTGGGGGCTCGGCATCGCGTGATGCAAAAGAACGTCCTGCACCTGGCGAGCCTGCTTGAGCGGGTTCGCCTAGGCGGCGGCGCACACGAGGGCGGGTCGATGATCGACCGCGCCCTTTCTTCCGTTTCGGCTCCGGTGCGCCTGGTGGGGATGTTCGTTTGCGTCCTGTGCGTGTGTCTGACGCAGCGCCCGCTGTACCTGATGCTGATGGCGGCTATCGCGCTGGTGCTGGTCGCGGTGCGCCCGGTGCGCGGACTGCGGGCGACTTTTGTGCCGGCGTTGGCTGCCGCGGGGCTTGCCGTGGTTCTGGCGCTGCCTGCCCTGCTGCTGGGCGCTTCTGCCGCGGGCGCCATGCTCAAGATCGCGCTCAAGACGTTTATTAATGTGTCGCTGGTACTGGGCGTTTCGTGGACGCTCACCTGGAGCCTCATGTCGGCGGCGCTTAAGATGCTGCACCTGCCCGACGAGGTTATCTTTACCTTTGATATGGCACTCAAGCATATCGAGGTGCTGGGACGCACGGCGCACGATCTGTGCGAATCGGTCATGCTGCGCAGCGTCGGTTCCGCGCCTGCGGGTTTTTCGCGCACCGACTCGCTGGCGGGTATCATGGGCATGACGTTTATCAAGGCGATGGAATGCAGCCGCGCGATGGACGAGGCCATGCTCTGCCGCGGCTTTGCCGGTACGTACCCGGCCCCCGCGCGCGCCGGGTTTGGCTGGCGCGATGCGGTCTATGCGGCCGGCGTGGCGCTGCTGGCGGTGTTATGCGCCGTGCTGTAGCGCGGACGGTCGAACCGTCGATGTGAGTAGGGAAGGGCGACGTTTTGGCAAACGATACGAATAACGCAATGGGCGCGAGCGGTGCCGCCGGCGCCGAGGTCACGCCGCTCATCGAGTTTCGCGACGTGGTGTTTTCCTATGCGGGGCATACGGTTGTCGATGGCGTGTCGCTGCAGGTCGATCGCGGCGAGCTCGTCGCCCTGCTCGGTCCCAACGGCTGTGGCAAGACGACGATCATGCGCCTTATCAACGGCCTTGAGCTCGCGGACGCGGGTGCGTACCTGTTCGATGGGCATGCGGTCGATGCGGCGTTTCTAAAGGATTCCGCGGCCGCTCAGCGTTTTCATCAGCGCGTGGGCTTTGTGTTCCAGAATGCCGACGCCCAGCTGTTCTGCGCTACGGTGGGCGAGGAAGTCGCTTTTGGTCCCGCGCAGATGGGACTTCCGGCAGACGAGCTCGAGCGTCGCGTGCGCGATGCCATGGAGCTGTTCCAGGTTGCCGACCTTGCCGACGCCTCTCCCTATCAGCTCTCGGGCGGGCAAAAAAAGCGCGTGGCGCTGGCTGCCGTCGTCTCGATGAACCCCGATATCCTGGTGCTCGACGAGCCTACCAATGGGCTCGACGAGGATTCATGCGGCATCGTGGTCAACTTCTTGCTGGCCTATGTTGCTGCCGGCAAGACGGTCTTGATGAGCACACATCATCAGGATTTGGTGCGGCGCCTGGGTGCCCGCGCCATCTATATCGATCGATATCACCACGTGGTCGAGGCACCGGTGTCATCGTATGGAACCGAGAGCGGCGCTGCGGAATAGTTGCTGCGTAGAGCGTGCGTAGCCGCCCGCGCGGCTTTGCCGTGATGGTATAGTTATCCAGGTTTTTATGGGGGTGGCTATGCCAAGCTGGAACATTCATATCGCTCAGACGGAGCGTTTGCTGGAGCGCACCGGTGCGCTTGCCAATAGCGTGCGCGACCGCAATGCCTTTTTGTTTGGCTGCGTGGTTCCGGATATCTTCGTGGGCTATATGGTCCCTGGCATCGCCGATCCCATCCCGTACCGCATTACGCACTTTGCAAAGCCCGAGCCTATCCCTAAGCCTCGTGAGCATGAGTTCTGGGATACCTATGTGGCGCCGCTGCTTAAAGGCGCACCCGCGGGCGAACCTGCTGAGGCCACCTCGATTGTCGAGGAACGCGAGCGACTCAATCGGGTGCATTATCCCCAACGTTACAAGGACGCCGAGCCGGTTGCCGGCCCCGGCGCCTGTGAGTTTTCGCTCGCGCCCGATGACGTGGCGCAGTCGCTGCTCGATCTGACGCTGGGCGTTTGGTCTCACCTTGTGGCCGATACTGTGTGGAATACCCGCGTGAACCAGTACCTGGAGGCGCACGGCGGCAAGCCGTGCGAGGAATTCCGCATTAAAAAGCAAGGCGACTTTGACTGGTTTGGCAAGACGCTCAGCATTGTTTCGATTCCGCGTGCGACCGATCGCCTCTATACTGCGGCGACGCGTTTTGGTCAGTATCCCATCCATAAGGAGTATGTGCTCAAGACCATCGGCGTTATGCACGAGATTGTACGCGAAAACCCCGGCGAGCCCGATCATCCGCCGTATCGCTTGCTAACCGAGGAGTTTTTCGATGCAACGTTTACCGAGGTCGTCGAGCTAACCGAGGCGGGTTTTGCCGCCCGTGTCGAATCGCCCGATGTGTCTGCGCTGCCCCTGATTGCTAGCTGCTAGCTGGCCGGCCCGGCAGTGAATAGCTCAACCCAATCGACAAGTAGCTCTTGCCGCAGGGCATCTTCGGCAGTGCGCTCCTGTTTAGTCTTTGGGGTGTAGGGAAGCCCAGCCTTTTTATGGATGAGCTCGGCTATGTGGTTGAAGCTCTTCTTCTCCTTGATCTGGTCATAGGTAATTTGGATGACGTCGTAGCCCATGCTTGTGAGTGCGGTGGCGCGCTCGGCATCGGAGAGGCTCGCGGCTTCGCTGTCGTGGGCGGAGCGGCCTTGGCATTCCAGGATGACGCCCATACTGTCGGTGCTGCTCTCGATGAGGATATCGGCGTAGCAGCAGGTTTTGTCATACAGTGAGCGCGCGGCGTCGCTGAGTGGGATGCGCACGTTGTTTGTGATGTTGATGCCCGTGCCGCCCTCGTCGCGGGGGAGCGAGATGAGAATTGACGTCTGGACTTCAAAGGGCGAGGCGGTCTGTCCTGTCATGCGTTCGGCGGCCCAGCGGAGCTGCTTAACGCCGCGCAGGCCTGCGGCCTGCTTGGCGAACGCGGCGATATCCGCTGCGGCAAGAAGCGGCGTGCGCTTCCACAAGCTGGTGTTATTGCCCTTGGTGTCGTTAACTCGCTCCCAGCCGCAGTTGGGTGGAATGAGCTTAAGCGAAATAGCTTCATCGAGTTGTTGTTGCGTTCGCTCGCAGGGCTTAAACACTGCAAAGGAGCCGCACATCTCGTAGCAAGCCATGAGTAACTGGCTGCGTGAGACCTGCGTGGCAAGGCTGAGCAGCGTGAACTCCGGTGAAGTGACATCAAACCCATGCTCAGTCTGCCTAAACGACCCAGGAGGCGGCTCTTGGGTCAGGAGGTGCGATTTAAACAGGCTTCGCGACCCGGATTGTGCCCGAGTGAATACAAGCCTGTGAAGCGGTGCGTGAAGCAGGTCTTTTACAACCGAATGACTTCCGAGGCCGCAACATCTGCGATCCATACTGCCAAGGCTAATGGCGGGGTAAAGGCCTAATACCTGCGGCGGAATACGGTGATAGTAAAAAGCGGATTGACCGCATAGCGTCAGGTCCATGACGTCCTCCTGGTCGAAATGTGCTTTTGGACCGTGCGATGCCAGCGTCAATTCGGAAGTATGCGGCAAAATCTGAACCCTGTGAGCAGACCTGGCTTTTGAGGCTAGTTTATCAGGCATTTTGTTGCGAAAAAACGAGGTGTGCTCGGTGGTCTCAGAATTTGCCGCATACTTCCGAAAACCAGGTCGATCTGGCTCTTGCTAAAACGATTTATCAGCGTCGGTTAAGGTGTGGGTTTGCCACCGGGCGAACACTTTTAGCGCTTGGGACTTTATTTTATGGGCCTCGAAGGGTGGATTTCGCACTTTTGGTAAAGAAATGAGTGCGTGTTTTGCCGTGCGCCGGCATTGGCACAGAAAAAGGGCCCGGAAGGCGAAGCCTTCCGGGCCCTTTGCAATGCAAATCTGCTTGCAAGTGCGATTTAGCGCACCTGAGCGACGTAAGCGACGTTGGTCGAGGAGACCTTGTCCTCGAGCTGAACGCTCATGCGGGGATCGCCGGCGGTGGCGACGGTCAGGTCGCCGGCCTCGACGTAGCCGAGCTCCTTAGCAGTCTCGATCGCCTTGACGATCGTGCCGTTGACGGTGCCCTGGGTAATCTCGGCCTGGTGCGGGATAACGCCCCAGTACATGATCATCTGCTGGACGGCCCACTCGTGGCGGGAGAACGCGCAGATCGGCATGTTGGGACGGAAGTGCGAGATCAGGCGAGCGGTACGACCGGTGGTCGTCGGCACGGTGATGCACTTGGCGCCAACGGTGGTGGCCATGTTCACAGCGGACATACCCACAACGTTGTTGACGACGCGGGTGCCGTGAGCGTCAGCCGGAACCTCGAGCGGAGCGTGAGCCGGGAGGTACTTCTCGGTCTCGAGAGCGATGCTGGCCTGCATCTTAACGGCCTCGACCGGGTACTTACCGGCAGCGGACTCGCCAGAGAGCATAACGGCGTCGGTGCCGTCGTAAATGGCGTTGGCAACGTCGGCAACCTCGGCGCGCGTCGGGCGCGGGTTCTGCTGCATGGAGTCGAGCATCTGCGTAGCGGTGATAACGGGCTTGTAGGCCGCGTTGCACTTGGCGATGATCTCCTTCTGGATGTGGGGAACGAGCTCGGGCTTGATCTCGATGCCCAGGTCGCCACGGGCAACCATGATGCCGTCGGAAGCCTCGAGGATCTCGTCGAAGTTCTCGACGCCCAGGGCGCACTCGATCTTCGGGAAGATCGTGACGTGCTCGCCACCGTTCTCGCGGCAAAGCTTGCGGATGCCGCGGACGGACTCGCCGTCACGGATGAAGGAAGCGGCGATGTAGTCGATGTTCTCGGTCAGGCCAAAGAGGATGTCCTGACGATCGCGCTCGGTGATGGCGGGCAGCGAGATGTTGACGTTGGGCATGTTGACGCCCTTGCGCTCGCCGATCAGGCCGTCGTTCTTGACGACGCAGGTCATGTCCTGGCCGTCGACGGACTCGACCTCGAGGGCAACCAGGCCGTCATCGATCAGGATGAGGGAGCCCTTCTCGACCTCGGAGGGCAGGGCCAGGTAGTCGAGGGAGATGTGCTCAGCGGTGCCGTGGAAATCCTCGGACGTGGGCTGAGCGGTGACGACGATCTTGTCGCCGGTCTTGACGGCAACCTTCTTGCCGTCGACCAGAAGGCCGGTGCGGACCTCGGGGCCCTTGGTGTCGAGCAGGATGCCGACGGGCAGACCGAGCTCCTTGGAAATACGACGGACGCGCTCGATGCGACCGTGGTGCTCGTCGTAGGATCCGTGCGAGAAGTTAAAACGGGCGACGTTCATGCCCGCCTTGATCATCTCGCGGATGGTCTCGTCGCTATCGCAGGCGGGACCCATGGTGCATACAATCTTGGTGCGCTTGTACATTCAGACCTCCATCTGACATCGTCTTGCGCTGATAGATAAACCATAAGAAATAAAACTGAGATGATTATAACGAAATGACGACCGAATACCCCAAAAAATCGACCGTATGCCGAATTAGAAGTTCATTTTTTGCGGAAAAACGGTATATGCAAAAACTTTACCAACGGTTCTAACCGCTGCTATCCGGGCGATATTTCAGTTTGATGTTGCGCCGAAGAAAAAACGTTTTACCAATGTTGAGCATCACACGGTCTGCACCGTTGCGAATGGACCATATTTTCAAATGGATTGTTTTGGCTAGACGCGTTGCTTTGGGGTACCATAGCTCCACTATCAACTGCCGCTCAGCACGGCAGCCTTGATGAGCCCTTGCCCTTCTCCTGGGAATTATGATCGGGCATCAATCTGCTGAGTGGCCCGAATCCCAGGAGGGGACTCTATATGCAAAAGGAATACCTGTCCGCCGCGGCGGAGGTGCTCAGCGACCAAGGCGTCGATGAGAACCTCGGCCTGAGCACCGGTGAGGCGTCGTCGCGCCTCGCCAAGACAGGCCCTAACAAGCTCGAGGAAGCCGAGAAGACGCCGCTGTGGAAGCGTTTCTTTGAGCAGATGGCCGACCCCATGGTCATCATGCTGATCGTTGCCGCCGTCATCAGCGCGCTCACGGGCATGGTCAAGGGCGAGCCCGACTTTGCCGATGTCGTTATCATCATGTTCGTCGTTATCGTCAACTCGGTACTGGGCGTGGTCCAGGAAGCCAAGAGCGAGGAGGCCCTCGAGGCCCTGCAGGAGATGAGCGCGGCGCAGTCCAAGGTGCTGCGCGACGGCAAGCTCGTGCATCTGCCGAGCGCCGAGCTCGTGCCCGGTGACGTGATCATGCTCGAGGCGGGCGACTCCGTTCCGGCCGACTGCCGCGTCCTCGAGAGCGCCACGATGAAGATCGAAGAGGCCGCACTCACCGGCGAGTCCGTGCCCGTAGAGAAGCACGCCAACGTGATCGAGCTTGCCGCGGGCACCGATGACGTGCCGCTCGGCGACCGCAAGAACATGTGCTACATGGGTTCCACCGTTGTGTACGGCCGTGGCCGCGCCGTCGTAGTCGGCACCGGTATGGATACCGAGATGGGCAAGATTGCCGGCGCCCTGGCCGAGGCCAAGGAAGAGCTCACGCCGCTGCAAGTGAAGCTCGCCGAGCTCAGCCGCATCCTCACCATCATGGTGATTATCATCTGCGTCGTGATCTTTGGCGTTGACATCCTCCGCCACGGCGTGGGCAACGTCCTTACCGACCCGACCGCCCTGCTCGACACCTTTATGGTCGCTGTCTCGCTCGCCGTCGCTGCCATCCCCGAGGGCCTGGTCGCCGTCGTGACCATCGTGCTGTCGCTCGGCGTGACCAAGATGGCCAAGCGCCAGGCGATTATCCGCAAGCTTTCTGCCGTCGAGACCCTCGGCTGCACGCAGACCATCTGCTCCGACAAGACCGGCACCCTTACCCAGAACAAGATGACCGTCGTCAAGCACGAGCTCGCTGCGCCCAAGGAGAAGTTCCTGGCCGGTATGGCACTGTGCTCCGATGCCCAGTGGGACGAGGAACTGGGCGAGGCCGTGGGCGAGCCGACCGAGTGTGCACTCGTCAACGATGCCGGCAAGGCTGGTCTTACTGGCCTGACTGCCGAGCACCCGCGCGTGGGCGAGGCCCCGTTCGACTCGGGCCGTAAGATGATGTCTGTGGTCGTCGAGACCCTGGACGGCGAGTACGAGCAGTACACCAAGGGCGCGCCCGACGTGGTGATCGGCCTGTGCACCCATATCTACGAGGGCGAAAAGGTCGTCCCGCTGACCGAGGAGCGTCGCGCCGAGCTCGTGGCCGCCAACAAGGCCATGGCCGACGAGGCCCTGCGCGTGCTGGCGCTGGCAAGCCGCACTTACACCGAGGTCCCGAGCGACTGCAGCCCCGCTGCGCTCGAGCACGACCTGGTCTTCTGCGGCCTATCCGGCATGATTGATCCTGTCCGCCCCGAGGTCGCCGACGCCATCCGCGAGGCCCACGATGCCGGTATTCGTACCGTCATGATCACGGGTGACCATATCGACACCGCCGTGGCCATTGCCAAACAGCTGGGAATCGTCACCGATCGCAGCCATGCCATCACCGGTGTCGATCTTGATCGCATGAGCGACGAGGAGCTCGACGCGCACATCGAGGACTACGGCGTGTACGCTCGCGTCCAGCCCGAGCACAAGACCCGCATCGTCGAGGCTTGGAAGTCGCGTGACCAGATCGTGGCCATGACGGGCGACGGCGTCAACGATGCCCCGTCCATCAAGCGCGCCGACATCGGCGTTGGCATGGGCATCACCGGCACCGACGTCACCAAGAACGTCGCCGACATGGTGCTCGCCGACGACAACTTCGCCACCATCATCGGTGCCTGCGAAGAGGGCCGTCGCATCTACGACAACATCCGCAAGGTCATCCAGTTCCTGCTTTCGGCCAACCTTGCCGAGGTGTTCTCGGTGTTTATCGCCACGCTCATCGGCTTTACCATCTTCCAGCCGGTGCAGCTGCTGTGGGTGAACTTGGTCACCGACTGCTTCCCCGCGCTCGCGCTGGGCATGGAGGACGCCGAGGGCGACATCATGAAGCGCAAGCCGCGCAACGCCAAGGACGGCGTCTTCGCCGGCAATATGGGCCTGGACTGCGTGGTCCAGGGCCTGATCATCACCGCGCTGGTGCTGGCGAGCTTCTTTGTGGGTGTGTACTTTGACATGGGCTACATCCACATCGCCGATATGATCGCCGGCAATGCCGACGAGGAAGGCGTGATGATGGCCTTCATCACGCTCAACATGGTCGAGATCTTCCACTGCTTCAATATGCGCAGCCGTCGTGCGTCGCTGTTTAGCATGAAGAAGCAGAACAAGTGGCTGTGGGCTTCGGCTGCGCTGGCGCTGGTACTGACGGTGATCGTGACCGTGCGGCCGACGCTTGCCGAGATGTTCTTTGGCCCTGTGACGCTTGAGCTCAAGGGCGTTATCGCCGCGCTGGGCCTTGCCTTCCTGATCATTCCGTTGATGGAGATCTACAAGGCGATCATGCGCGCTGTGGAGAAAGAGTAACGTACCTGTCCGGGCCCGCCCGCCTGCGGGGTTTCCACGGGCACGTCCTCGCCGCTTTGCGGCTGCGGGATGTGCCCTTAGGAAACCCCTCCCGGCGGGCGGGCCCTGCGGTATCCTTGTTGGCTTTTCTCCCGCGCGGATGATAAAGGGCTGAGGGAAAGTGTGTGAGCCGGTCGAGCGTTTGCTCGACCAGCTCTTTTTTGTGGGTAAAATACCTGCTCAGTTGTGATTTGTGGTGCTGGGAGGCGCTTGTGGGCAAGGCTAAGGCTAAGGCGAAGAAAAAGACGACGGGGGCGCGGGCTAAGCGCGATCGTCGTCGGAAGCTCGCGACCGAAGCCCCTGCATCTGCTGAGGAGTTGCTGGCAAGCGTGCCGGGGCTTGACGCGTTGCAGGATGTTCCGGCGTTCGATGACCTGCCGGTCGATGCGGCTCAGCAGGCTGCATTTGGCGGCTTTTGCGCACATGCTGAGGAGCCCGAGCAGATGCAGCTTGGTGCCGTGGTGCGCCTGGATCGTGGGTTTCCGCTGGTGGCGACTGCCGATGACACCTTTCGTGCCGAGCATGCCGTGGGGTTTGCCAAGTCGCGTGGCGAGGACGAGGTCCTGCTGCCCGCCGTGGGCGACCGCGTGGCGGTGCGTCGTGCGCCCGGGCACGACATGGGCGTGATCGAGTGCGTGCTGCCACGCCGCACGAGTTTTGAGCGCTGGCGCGGATGCGCTCGCGGCGAGCGTCAGGTGCTTTGCTCCAACGTGGATAGCGTGCTGATCGTGCAGGCGCTCGGCGCCGGCGAGGTACTGCTCGACCGCGTGGCGCGCTCGCTGGTGTTGGCACTCGACTGCGATGCCGAGCCGGTGGTGGTACTCACCAAGGCCGACCGCTGCGACGCCGATGAGCTCGAGCGCGATCTGGACCGTGTGCACCGCTTGGTGGGTCCGGACGTGCGCGTGATCGTGACGTCCTCTGCCGAGGGTCGTGGCCTGGACGAGGTGCGCGCCTGCGTGCCCGCCGGGAGCTGCGCCATGATCTTGGGTGAATCGGGTGCTGGCAAGTCGACGCTGCTCAACGCGCTGCTGGGTCACGATACGTTGGCGACCGGTGGCGTACGTGAGCGCGATGACCAGGGTCGCCACACCACGGTCGCGCGCGTGATGGTGGCGCTGCCGGGCGAAGCCGGCGTTATTGCTGACGCGCCTGGCCTGCGCAGTCTGCCGCTCGTGGGGCATGTGCGGGGCTTGGCGCGCGCGTTTCCCGAGATCGTCGAGGCGTCGCGTGCGTGCCGGTTTGGCGACTGCACGCATACCCACGAACCGGGCTGCGCCGTTCGCGAGGCCGAGGATGCCGGGCAAATCGACAGCCTGCGCCTGGAGACGTTCCAAAACCTGGCGTCATCCATGCGTGTGAGTGCTCAGATGCTCGATCCCGATGTCCATCTGTAATTGAATCTACCTATGACAGCCGTCTCCCAATGGTACGGGAGGCGGCTTTTTTATTGCCGATGCGCTCCTAAACGTGCATTTATCCGACGTGCTGACCAAAACCTTGCCACGAGCTTGACGGGCCGGTCAGCTTTTGGTCGGCAATTGGTCTGACACTCAAAACCAAGATCGCGATCGCACCGTTTTGCTGCTTGCCCGCTCGGACAATGGTGCTACGGGCATCCGCCCGGTGCTACCTTGAGAGGAGCGGCCGTGAACAAGAGCAAGCGCATCGCCATCAGTCTAATCGCGGGTGTGCTCGCCGTGCTGCTCTGCATGGTCTACGCATCGTCGATTCGCTCGCAGGCTGAGCAGGTCCAGGCCGAGACGCTGGCCAAGTATGGCGGCGATCGCGTCGAGGTGTGCGTCGCGGCGCGTGATATCGATGTGGGCGAGACCCTCGACGAGACCAATGTCATAACCCAGGAATGGCTGGCGAGCCTGTTGCCGCGCGATGCGGCGACCGAGCTGCGCCAGGTGCGCGGCGACGTGACGACCTCGCGCATCCCTAAAAATGCCGTGATTTGCGATGTCTACACCAAGGCCGAAACCCACACGCTCGAGGTGCCCAAAGGCAAGGTCGCCGTTTCGGTGGCGGTCGATGCCGAGCATTCGGTCGGGGGCGCCACGGGCGTGGGCAGCTACGTGGACGTGTACGTGCAAAAGGACGGCGTGACCGATCGGCTGTGCGGCGCGCGCGTAATCGATACCAGCGAAGATGCCGGCGCCACGCGTGAAGGCAAGATCGAATGGGTGACGCTGGCGGCCGACCCCGAAGACGTTAAGGAATTGCTGGAGGCCTCGGGTAAGGGGACGGTCAGTTTGACGATTCCCGCCACGGTGCGCGGCAAAAAGAGCGGAGGCGACGAGTGATGAAAGCGATCTGGCTTGCATGCTGCGCGTGCGGTGATTACGGATTGCTGCAGCGGGAAGTCGAGGGCCGCGATGCGGGCGCGCAGGTGCTTCGCGTGGGCGACCTGGATGGGCTGGTGTCCATGGCGCGGGCGTTTCCGTCGCGTCGCGGGGCGGCGATTATCGCGGCGACCCTGTTCGATGCCGAAGACGTGCGAAAGACTGTTGCGCGCCTGACGGCCGAGGGCCGCGTGAGCCGCGTGGTCGTACTGATAGAGACGCTCGATCCTTCGGATATCGAGGGGCTGTTTCGCGCGGGGGCGACCGAGGTTATCGCTGCGCGTAGCATATGCGGCAACGGGCGCGCGGGCGAGGGAACGGTTGATTACGACCGGTGTATGACGATTGAGCCCGATGCTTTTGTTGATAGGGAACCCGGGGCGCCTCGCGCTACAAGAGGCCCGCGTGTTGATGATTATGGAAAAGCGGAAGCCGAGCATGGTCGGTGTCCCCGGGATCCCCTTGCATACGATGAAGTCGGAGAGCCGGTGCCGTATGGCGAGGATCTTTTGGATGCTAATATGGGATACGTGCATGGCGTGAGCCTGGTCGATGAGCTCGACGAGGTGGAGGGGCTTGCCGAGAGCGACAGCGTGCGTGTCGATGCGACCGTGAAGTCTCCAGACTCGGTCCAGCAGACCGAGCAACCTGCCATGCCGGCTTGGGCGCAGCATATGAGCGCTGCCGGGGAGACGGGGACGTTGCCGTCCGTGCCCGCGTCGCCTGCCCCCGCGCCGCCGGCGGATGCCGCCGCTCCGTCGCATCGAGCTCCGGTTGTCTGCGCCGTCTCGGGTTCGGGCGGTTGCGGCAAGTCGACGATCGTCGCCGCCATGTCGCACGCGGCGTCGCTGCTGGGCCTGCGTGCTGCCGTGCTCGACTTGGACCTGATGTTTGGAAACCTCTACGACCTGTTGGGCGCCGATGCCCCGCATGACATGGCGACGCTTATCGAGCCATCGGCTGCGGGCGCACTCGCCGAATCGGACATCGTGGCCGCCTCGATGCGCGTGGCCCCGGGCGTCACGCTTTGGGGCCCGGTCGCCGCGCCCGAACAGGCCGAGCTCATGGCGCGTCCGGTGGAGCTGCTGCTCGACGTCTTGCGCCGCGAATCCGACGTGGTGCTTGTCGACACCTCGGTCTTTTGGGGCGACGCCGTGGCGGCCGCAGTGGCGGCAAGCGACCGCTGCCTGGTCGTGGGCGATCCATCGGTGTCGTCTGCGACGTCCGCGGCGCGCGTCATCGAGCTGGCGAGCCGCGTGGGCGTGCCGCGTACGCGCATGAGCGCCGTGTTCAACCGGTTTGGCACGCGCGGCGCCGACGAGGATGTCGCCATGCGCTTTGAGATTACCTGTGCGTTAAGCTCCAAGATCCGCATCGCCGACGGCGGGCAGGACTTGGCGGCGCTCATGGCATTCGGCCGTGCTGACGAAGCAGTGGGCCAGACCAGCGCTTTTGCCACCAGCGTGCGCGAAGCCACGCGCGAGATGCTCGTGGAGCTGGGCTGCGCCATCGGTCCCTGGAGTGACATGGTCACCGACCGGGCGACGCGCACCGAGCGCCCGCGCATCCGTCTTCCCTGGTCGCGCGAGGGTGATTCGCGATGAGCTTGCAAACAAGGATTAAGGCGGCCGGCGCGGCCGCGGCGACAGTGCCTGTTGACGCAGGGCGCCACCGTGCCGTCAAGCGCCGCACCAAGCGCGCCGTGATGGATCGCATGGGCTATGACGAGGTGGCGCGTATTAGCGCATACATCGATCCGGCGCGCGCCCGCTCGGAATTGCGTCCTGCGGTGGAGGCGGCGCTCAACGTGGAGGAGCCGGGCGACCTGGCGACGCCCGAGCGCGAGACCATCATCGATGAGATCCTGGACGACGTGGTGGGCCTGGGCCCGCTGCAGCCGCTCATCGAGGACGACACCGTCACCGAGATCATGGTCAACGGCTGCCGATCGGCTTTCTTTGAGCGCGGCGGCGTCTTATATCCCATCGAGCATGCGTTTGAGGATGACGAGCAGATCCGCGTGCTCATCGATCGCATCATCTCGCCACTGGGCAGGCGCATCGACGAGCGCAGCCCCATCGTCAACGCGCGCCTCAAGACGGGCTATCGCGTCAACGCGGTGATTCCGCCTGTGGCGATCGATGGGCCGATCCTCACCATCCGCAAGTTTTCAGACCGCATCTGTTCGTTGGACGAGCTTGTGGGCCTGGGGTCGCTACCGCTTTGGTATGCACAGCTGCTGTCGTGCGCGGTATCGCTGCGTCAGGATTTGGCGGTTGCAGGTGGCACGGGGTCGGGCAAGACCACACTGCTCAACGCGCTATCGTGCGAAATATCCACCGGCGAGCGCATCGTGACGATCGAGGACTCCGCCGAGCTCAAGTTTGCGCATCACCCGCATGTGGTTCGCCTGGAGGCGCGTGAGGCTTCAATTGAGGGCGAGGGCGCGGTGACAATCCGCGACCTGGTGACCAACGCCCTGCGCATGCGTCCCGACCGCATCGTGGTGGGTGAGGTGCGCGGTGCGGAATGTTGCGACATGCTGCAGGCCATGAACACCGGGCACGATGGGTCGCTCACCACGCTTCATGCGGGCACCGAGCAGGAGACCGTGGTGCGTTTGACGCTGCTTGCGCGCTATGGCATCGACCTGCCGAGCGAGCTTATCGAGGAGCAGATTGCCATGGCGCTCGACGGCATCGTGATGTCCGAGCGCCACGCCGATGGCAGGCGTTTCGTCTCCTCGTATTCGGGAGTGCGTCGCGCCGCGTCGGGCGGCGTAGAGCTCGAGCGCTATGTGACTTTCGATGCCGCCGAGCGCACCTGGACGCTTGACCGCGAGCCGCCGTTTATCGCAGAAGGCCTGCGGTCGGGGACGCTCACACAAGAGGAGGTGGACGAATGGAGGTCGCTGTGCCCCTCGTCGTAGGGGGTTTAGCAGCGTTTTCTGTCGCGACGGCGTGCGGGGCGGAACCTCGTGTGCCGCAGATACCGCCGGCGGAGCTGGCGCGTCAGGTGCTCGAGACGGTGGCAGAGAAGCTGCCGCGTGAGCTGGTGGAAAACGATCTGCTGAAAAAGATCGCCCGTTCGTGGGCATCGCTGGCTCCGGCGCATCGCCTTGGCCTCGTGATCGAGGATGCTTCGGGGCGTTTGGCGTTTCTGCTGCTATCGAGCGGTGTCTGCTGCGTTTTACTAACGATGGTGTCGTTATCGCCCCTCGGATTTGCCTTGGGACTTGTTGCTCCGATTGCCGTTGGCGCCGCTCGGGATGGCTTTGAGAGCCGGCGCGAGCAACACGATGCAGAAGAGGCCATGCCCGAGGCGTTTACCGCACTTTCCATGTCGCTTGCCTCGGGACATTCGCTGGCCCAGGGCATGCGCTTTGTGGGCGCTCATGCGCAAGAGCCGGTGCATACCGAGTTTTTGCGCGTGGCGACGGCGATCGACTGCGGCGTCTCGGCGACTGATGCGTTGGATGACCTACTCGACCGTATCGATGCCCCCGGCCTTTCGCTTGTCACCTTGGCGCTCAAGGTGTCGCAGCGAACCGGAGCCCCGCTTGCCGACCTGTTGTCCGAGGCGTCGAGCATGGTGGGGGAGCGCATTGAGCTCAAGCGCCGCTTGGACGTCAAGACATCGCAGGCTCGTATGTCGGCACACATGGTCTCGGCGATGCCGGCGGGTATGTGCGCGGTGCTGGCGCTGCTTTCGGCCGACTTTCGCCGCGGCCTTGCAACGCCGGCGGGTGCCGGTGCCGTGGTACTGGGACTTGCCCTCAACGCCGTCGCCCTGGTGGTCATCCGACGCATTATGCGGGTGGAGCTATGAGCGCCCCGGTTGCAGTTGCGGCTTGCCTGTGCGCCCTGAGTGTATTTGTCGCGACGGGTTTGGATCGGGCGGATGCACGCAAGATCGCAGGGGCCTGCAAGCGCGAGGCGGTGCTGGTCGCTGCCGCGGGTCGCTCGGTGGTCGATGCCCTGACCGCGCGAGTGAAGGGCGCGGTTGGAGCGGGCGGCCCGGCGCGAGTGTCGCTCGGCGAAGTGTCCGAGATGATCGATGTTGTGCGCTTGGGTCTTTCGGCCGGCCTTTCGTTTGATGCGGCGCTTGAGATTTTCTGCGCCAACCGCCGGTCAGTGTTGGCTCTTCGCCTTGAGCGGGCCTGCATGGCGTGGCAGGTGGGCGTGGGCACGCGTGAGGACGAGTTATTGGCCACCGCGCGCGACCTGGACGTGCGAGCGCTCGAGACCTTTGCCATCACGGTGGGGCAGGCGCTCGCCCTGGGTGCCCCACTTGCCGAGACACTGGCCGCTCAAAGTCGCGAGATCCGTGCAGCTCACCGTGCCGCGGTCGAGCGCGAGATCGAGCGTGCACCCGTCAAGCTGCTGATTCCCACCGGCACGCTCATCTTGCCGGCGTTGCTTCTGTCCATATTGGGCCCGCTGCTGGGAGCAGGCGGGATGATGTAGGGAGGAATACATGAACACGATGACTGACGTTGCTGGCAAGGTCTGGAGCTGGGCTGTTTGCCAGTCAATTCGCGCTCGCCAGCATGCCGGGGAGCTACTGCAGGAGGAGAGTGCGCAGGGCACCACCGAATACGCCATCTTGGTCGGCGTGCTCGTGGTGATCGCCATCATTGCCATTGTCGCATTTAAGGGCAAGGTCCAAGATCTATGGAACGCTATCAGCGAGGGCATCAACAGCCTGTAGAGGGCGCCCGTCCCGTCGGCGCGTTGCTGGTGCTCGCCTGTGCGGTCGTGGCGGTGGCAGTGGCGGTTTGGGGGCTTAACGCAGCACGGCAACAACGTTTAGGGGTTGCCGCGGATGCGGGTTCGGCTGCGGCGTCTCAAATAGACGATGCGCGAGACGCGGACGATGCGAATGCCGCCGTCACGGCGCAAACGTTCTTGCAAGCACTCGACGAGCGAGCGGACGCTGCAACGGGTTCATCTGCAAACAATGCCGTCGCTGTTCGTCTCGCATGGTCCGAGTGCCGACCGATGACCGAAGCGGCGGCGGATATGCTGCGTGCCTATTGCGAGGTGCCCACGGCGCAACTTGCTCTGAGTGGCTATCTCGACATCAAGGGCAACGTGTGGGGCGCCATCGTGCGTGACGGACGCGGCTGGGTCGATATGGTGACGGTTGCCGCGGATGCTGGTGATACTTCGTGTCGCCTGCGCGTGGTCCGCCTGACCCCGCAGACAACGAACTCAAAGGAGGGGTCGTGAAATGCATGATGTCCTGCGTGAGGAATCTGCCCAGGCAACGGTCGAATACGCCATCGTCACGGTGGCACTGCTTTCCATCGTGCTGGCGATCGCAGGGCTTTGGTGTGCCGGTGCCGATGGGCGCTTGGCGGCGCTGGTCGAGCGGACGGCGTCTCACGGCGTCACCTCGACATCGGTTGTCGACGCTGCTGCGGGTGCTAAGGACATCGTGCTCTATTGATGTCACGCGCGAGGACCGGGCGCAGTCTACGGTCGAGGCGGCATTCCTACTGCCGACGTTTCTGACGCTCGTCCTGTTGGCGCTGCAGCCGGTGTGCCTGCTCTATACACGCGCGGTCATGGAGTCTGCCGCCGCCGAGACCGCGCGGCTCATGACCACGACGACGATGGGGGATGACGAGGATATTAAGGAGTTTGCCCGCCGCCGTCTTGCCGCGGTTCCCGACGTTTCGATTTTCCATGCCGGCGGGCCCCTGTCGTGGGATATCGAGCTTGGTCGGGCCGATGCGGGCGGCGTCTCGTCCGTTTCCGTTACCGGCGAGGTTAAACCGCTGCCCGTGATCGGTGCGTTTGCGCAGGCTATGGGTAGCGCAGGCCAAAACGGCTATGTCGAGCTTAAGGTCGACGTCTCGTATCGATCGCGTCCCGAGTGGCTGGAGGGAGATTATGATTCATGGATTGCTGCATGGGATTAAGCGCTGCCTGTTGAAGGTGACGAGGGGGCTTGCGGGCCGTTGCCGACCGCGTGCTCGCTGCAAGCGAGGCGGCTTTATGGGTCGAGCCGGGATCGACCTGTTTATCGAAGACGGTGCCTATACCACGCTCTCCTCTGCGGTGGTCATCTTGGTGGTGCTCACGTTGCTGTTTTCGTCGGCGGCGGCGATATGGAGCATGTCGCGCGCGGGGGACACCCAGGCGGCTGCCGATAGCGGCGCGCTGGCAGGCGCCAATGTGGTGGCGTCCTACCATACGGCTGCGACAGTGGTGGATGCGAGCATATTGAGCTTGGGCCTAGCGGGGTTTGCCACGATCAGCACCGGCTTGGTCGCCATCCTTATTCCGGGTGCCGAGCTTGCCGCGGGCGATATGGTCGACACGGGGATCGAGATCATTAAAACGCGCAATAAGTTTGCCAAAAGCGCCTCCAAGGGCCTGCAGAAAATCGAGATGGCTCTACCGTATCTGGTTGCCGCGCGAGCTACGCAGGCCGTGTCGGCGCAGGATACCGAGGGTGCGACCTATACCGGTACGGCGCTTGCCGTGCCCAGGACGTCCGAGTCGGATTTCGTTGCGCTCGAGGGGTCCGAGATCTCGACCGATGTCATTAAAGACACATCGAAAGATCTGGAACGCGCAGCAGATGAGCTGCAGAAGGCCTCGGAGGAGACGGCGAAAGCAAAAGAGCGCGCCTGGCTTGCGGATTGCGGCGGGTCGGATCCGGCTTCGGTCGGCAGTTGCTCATGCATGTGGGAACGCGCGAGGAGTTTGGCGAAGCTTTCGGATATTGAGAATCCGCACTATGCCTCGAGCGTCACATGGGAGCCGCAAGTGGCGCTCGATCGCGCGAAGGCCTATTACCGCTTGCGCCTTGCAAACGAGGCGCCTCAAGGCTCAAGCGTCGAGACGAAGGCGGAGTCGGCGGCGCGCAAGGCGTTCTATACCTATGCGAGCGCAGAGGTCAATCGCGCATATATAACCGAAGACGGAGACCGGACCACTTCCTATATTCCGTTGTTGCCGCGCAACACTGACGAGGTGCGAGCGACGGAACTCTATACCGATGCGGCGTGGCCAACTAGTATCAACGATGGCAAAACGTATCTGCATTATGGAACGAGCTGCCCCAACTATAAGAAGGGGGTACCAGGCGGGCTAGCCTCGGTCGCTGCTTATGACGGGCAGGACAAATGCAACAGATGCCATTTTGGTGTTTCGTCGCTCGGCGCCGTTGCGGCTCCTTCGACTTCTATCGAAAACGGCTTCGAGTACCACTTTGATGAGTTCAAAGGCGCTCTGGAAGACTACGTCGAATGCCGCAACAAAGAGCTCGAGCTCATGCGCCAGACCGAGGACGAGGCTGACCGTGCGGGCAATGCGTTTGACGAGGCCATTAAAGCGCTTTCGGGCGAGCGTCCGCGTATCGCTCCGCCCGGTCGCAATGGCGTGGTCGCCTTTGCGGTTTCGGGTGCCATCTCGAGCCCCGATGAGCTCAGCTCTTTGTTTAACGCGGCGGTCAGGCTTGGCGAGCGCGGTGCTATCTCTGCTGCGGTGCTGGCACCCGATGACGCGACGGCGCAGAACAACGTTCTCTCGCGGTTTTTCTCGACGTTGGAGGAGCGTTCGGGCGGTGTTGCCGGTGTACTCGATGGCGTCATGGATGTTTGGGGACGGCTGCTTGTGGGATACGGAGACATCCAAGGCTCGGCTGACGAGCTCATGGGCGAGATGATCGATGGCCTGGGAGGGGGCAGCGGTGCGTTGGGCTCCATTGCGTCGTGGCTCGGCGATACCGTTTCGGCGTCCGTGGCGGCGCTGGGCTTGGAGCCGTGCGACTTGCGCCTACGAAAGCCGGTACTGACCGACACCGCCAATGTCATCAAGAGCCCGGGGTCTGACATCACAGGTCTTTCTAAAGTGCAGGACAAGCTACGAAGTATTCCGCTGGGCGTGACCGACCCCAAGGCGCTTTGCGAGGCGCTGGAATATCAAGTCGAGCGCACCATCAGCGGCACGGTGTTCACGCTTGCGGAGATTCCGCTGCCCGGCGGCGGTTCCATCCCACTTACCGTCGATGTCGCCACACTGGCGGGTGCCCTGGGCGGTGGGTCGTAATGGGCATCCGCACGCGCCTGTGCGAGGAGCGCGCCCAGGCGACGGTCGAGATGGCCGTGGTCACGCCCGTCCTGCTGGTTCTGGCGCTTATCGTGTACAACGTCATGGTCTTTGCCGACGCGGTCGCGCGCTTCGATCGCGTGGTGCCCGATATCGTGCTAGCGCATGCCGTGGCGCCGAGCGGGGAGGGCGACGACAGCTCCATCGATGCCTCCGCGACCGTTCAGGCTCAGATCCAACATGCCATGGAAGGCTATGACTTGCAGATTGAGGTCTCGAGCGAGCAGGGTGCGACGACATCGGATGGCGGTCTGCTTTCGCTCTCCGGCACGTTTAGGACCTATACCTGTACCATGCGCTACGAGCCGTGGCCGAGCTCGCTCAGCATCGCCGGCGTTTCGCTGGGGGCACCGGCAAAGTTGTCGCACGAGCGCGCAGTGACGGTCGATCCGTGGCGTCCGGGGGTGGTTATGTGACCGCGGCCTCATCCTACATTGCCTACGCGCGGGCGCTCAACAGGCTGGGTTGGGCGCCTGCCGAGTTTGTGGTGGCGGAGTCGTTTGCCGTGCGCCTGCGCGGCATGCTGGGACGGTCTCCGATTGCCGCCAACGGGTTGCCGCTCGTCATGGCGTTCCCACGCTGCTCTTCGGTCCACACCTGCTTTATGGCCTACCCCATCGACATTGCTTTTATCGACCACAACGGCAGCATCCTCGCATGCTACGAAAACGTCCGTCCTTGGCGCATGTGTTCCTGTCCCGGTGCCTGGGCGGTGCTGGAACGCCCTTCAATCCTCGCTACACCTCCCGCCTTTCAACAAGTGCCGGCGTAAGAATTGGCGACAGCGGACTTTCGTCATACGAAATTGGGTAAGATGGAGGAGAAGATGCATGGATGTTGAGATCCATCCCAACGCCAAAAAACACTTGACGGAAAAGCAAGTGCTTGGTGCCTGGTTCGCGGTTACTGAGTGCATTCGCCGCGAGTCGGAGGACGAGCCGCCGAGATGGCTTGCCATTGGATGGCTTCCAGATGGTCGAAGTGTGGAACTTGTTGCAGTCGAACTAATTCGTGGATGGCTCATTATTCATGCCCTGTCTCCGGTTCAGAAGAAATTCTGGCAAGAGATCGAGCAAGCTCGGCAGAGGGGTCGATGATGAGCAAGGCGTATACGGCTGCCAATGGTCAGGTTGTAACGGATGAAATGATTGACGCGTGGTGCGAGTCGTACGAGCATGGCGGGTTTCCGGACGGCGAGCATACCGTTGGGGGGATCGTGCACGGGCGGCCTCCGCTCTCAAGCGAAGGGACGGCAACGCTATCGGTCAAGATTCCCCTAGGGATGAAGGAGGCGATTCGTCGTCGGGCGGCGGCTGAAGGAATGACGCCAAGTGAGTTTGCCCGTGCAGCCTTGAGCGAAAAACTTCTTGCGGTGGGTTGATGTCTCTAACGTGCTGTTCTATAGGGTCGGCCTTGTGGCTGGCGCCGTGCTCAAAAACTTTTTTCAAATTCTCGGTTGACCGGAGCGCGTCCTTGGTTATACTAATCAAGCCTTGAAACAAGGCACACCTCAAATGGCTGGGTAGCTCAGTTGGTAGAGCAGAGGACTGAAAATCCTCGTGTCAGGGGTTCGATTCCCTTCCCCGCCACCTTGAATTGACTAGGACCTCTGCAAAGGGGTCCTTTTCTTTTATGTGGACCCGCGGAAAATGCATCCCGTTATTGAACGAGAAG
>ERZ857480.24450-NODE-37560-length-69059-cov-9.0000_pt1 | contig 69059 bp, 59 predicted proteins | sample MGYA00519767_ERZ857480 | MGnify/ENA primary metagenome ERZ857480 (study PRJEB31778, sample SAMEA3449210) | human gut metagenome | biome: human gut; feature: human-associated habitat; material: faeces | place: United Kingdom | collected 2010/2012 ...
AAAGGGTTATCAACCCTTTGAAAACCCATTTTTAATAAACAAAGGCGGATATGCTACTATATCCGCCTTAAAATTATTTTCTTCTTGTACCATTTTTACGGTCAGTACTTCTTTTTAAATCGCACATTCTTTCTTCGCTGTTCTGCTTGAAACGTGAAATCATATCCTCAAATGAAAGCTCACTCATAGGAGTCTGCTTTTTAGGCTCCCATACATTCTGACGAGGACGTTCCTCACGTCTTGGCTGCTTCGGCTTCTGCGGCTGAGGATTGTCAACAGCCTTTTTAATAGAAAGGCTTACCTTACCTGCGTCATTAATGCCGATAACTTTAACCTTGACCTCCTGATTTTCGGTAAGATGATCTCTTATCTCATTGACAAAAGTATTGGCAATTTCAGAAATATGTACCATACCTGTACCGCCGCCGTCTATATCAACGAAAGCACCGTATTGAGTAATGCCCTTAACTTTTCCGTTATAAATTTTTCCAATTTCCAGCTGCATAAAGTAAAAAACTCCTTTTAATCCTAATCTCTTGAGGTATCGTAAAAGCGTCGTTCGTCAGGATAAGCATAGCCTTGTTCTTCTAAAGCCACCTGTTCCATATACGATGAAACGTCACTGTTACTGAGAACACGTTCAATTTCCTCGTTATCACCCTCAAGAACGCTGATTTTATCATTGATTTTTACTAAGTCAGCTTCTTTTTCGGCACAATCGGTTTCGATAACAACAAGCAGTACAGCACAGCTTATTACAAAAGCGACTGCGGCCATTCTGGTAAGTGCGTTATTAAACAGACCTTTTCTTTTGTTCCTTTTGCTTGATTTTTTTGCCAACGCAATTCACGTTCTTTCTATGAATATTTACTTTTTTATTATACAACATTTTGCAGTGTTCAATCAAGGGGATTTTTAAATTTCTGCATCCTTTCAGCTTATTTTTGGAACTTCCCACAAATTTAGCAATGACTTTTTTATATATAAGTACATATATTAATTTAAAAGGACGTAAAATAACATTAATGACTGAATAGAAAATCTTAAAAAGCTGTCTTATGATTTTTATGACAGCACTTCCGACAGTTAAAATGTAAACGGTAAATCCCAGTATGCTGCCAAGTACAAAATAAATCCGAAATTCACCTCTTGCCGCAGCAGATGTAAATGAGATAATAAATACAGAATAAATCAGAAGAAATGCAATGTCCTCAAGAGCAACAAGTATTTTATTATGCGGCAAAGCAATTCTTAACGCTCTGAAAGCGTCATAGATAACACCGAGTGCCGCACCCAATAAACATGATGCTCCGAACAATGTGAGCTGTTCGTGGACAGTGAAATATGTTTCAGGTATAATTTTCGTCATCTGAATAATCTCCCAAGCATTGAAAGAGGCCCACGCCTATCCCTGTCGCCATAAACTATTGACCATATATCACCTGTAATGGTCATATCACCTGTTTCCACACTCATTGAGTCGATATGAAGCTCCTTTCCCTGAATGGTAAGCTCCCCAAGCTGAGTGTAAAGACAGATTTCTCTCTCGTCAAAGCTGTCTACATCGGTTATTCCTGAAATGCTTAAACTCCTGCGGTTTTCAAGTATAAGGTTCTGAGCTGTTTTGGGTGTTTTTTCCTGAATCATAATTTATATTCCTTTCTTTTGGCAGCACCGAACAAAGCAAGTCAAAAGACCTTGTATAGTTCTGCCTTTTTCGTTTCTATATTTATATTGTATTGATTATAAAAATATTACCTCTGATTTGTCGTTTTTTGTAACTTTTTTTTTAGAAAACCTCTTGAAAATGCTGCTTGGGTATGATATAATAATATAAATGTTAATATGTGAATTATGTCATTTCACATAAATATAAATTTTTGTTCGCATTTTTATTATTTTTTGGAGGCAGCTTAAAATGAAAGAAACTTTACAGATCATAGGAGGGGTTTTGCTCCTTATTTCATGTGCTTTAATTATTATCCTTTGTCTTATGCAGGACCAGAAACAACAGCAGAATATGACCTCTGCCATTACCGGAGGAAGCAATGATTCTTTCTACGGAAAGAATGAAGGCAGAACCAAGGAAGCTATCTTGAATAAGATTACAAGATTCCTTGCAATTGTTTTCTTTGTTGTTACGCTGGCTATAAATATTGTTCCAACGTTTATCGATTAAACCTCGCCTGCCCTATGACAAACGTCATAGGGCATACTTTTTGAAAGGAGTTTTAAATTTGTCGTCCAAAGCAGATAAAAAATCAAAGGCGGCTAAAGGTGCAGCCTTATCAGCAAAGTATTCAGTGGAAAGCTATAAAAATAAAATAATGGTTTTTCTTAATCAAAATAAGAAAAAGGTTTTGTCATGCAGTGAGCTTGCTGCAAAATGTCACAGCAGAAAGGGCTGTCAGTCAAATTATAATACTGCTCTCCGTGAACTTGCTGAGGACGGTATTATTTTCATAAAAAAACAGCAAAAGGTAGTTTTATCCTCAAAAATGGGCTATTACCCTGCAAAAGTCACACGTCTGAGCAAAACATTCGGATTTGTTGTCACTGATGACGGAACGGAAGTTTTTATTCCGGGAAAGTTTCTTCTGGGTGCAATGCCTGAGGATAAGGTGCTGATTTCATATATAAAGTCACGTTCAGGCTCACCTGAAGGTGAGGTTGTTGATATTCTCAAGGAGGGCAGCAGCCGGCTTACAGGAAAAATAGAGGTTTGTGACGGTGAACCCTATTTTGTTTCAGATACAATGTCGAAAAATCATATCCGCATCTGTGAAGATGACAATGCTCCGTTCAATGACGGCGACAAGGTTGTTGCAGAGCTTGTTTACAGGGGCAGACGTCATGCAGACCATAAGGTCAGGATAGAAACCGTTCTGGGAAACAGTGAAAATGCCGCCGCCTGTGCAAAGTCAATCCTTCTTATTCATGGCATAGAGGAAGCTTTTCCTGCGGACGCCTTGAAGGATACTGCCCGTATTGCCGAGGCAGGAATACATGATTATGATTTCAATAATCGTGAGGATCTGCGTGAACTTACTGTATTTACCATTGACAGTGCCGAATCCAAAGACCTTGACGATGCAGTTTCAATAGAAAAAACAAAAAACGGCTATCGTCTGGGAGTTCACATTGCCGATGTTTCCCACTATGTAAAGGGTAACAGTGCATTGGATAAGGAGGCTCTCAGGAGAGGGACAAGCATTTATTATGCAAACAAAGTAGTCCCAATGCTGCCTAAGGAGCTTTCAAACGGTATATGCTCGCTTAATCCGAATGAAAACAGGCTTACAATGTCCGCATTTATCGACCTTAACAATGACGGTGAAATGATTTCATACGGATTTTGCAAAAGTGTGATTTGTTCAAGAGTCAAGGGAGTTTATTCTGAAATAAATCAGATACTTGACGGAACAGAGTCCGCTGATATAAAGGAGAAGTACAAGGACGTAAGAAATGAAATATTCATTATGAATGAGCTTGCGGATATTCTTATTGAAAATAAAAAACGCCGTCATGCACCACAGATTGAAACAATTGAAAGCAAGCTTGTAATTGATGAAAATGACGTTTGTGTTGACGTTATGCCGAGAACTCGTGGAAAATCGGAGTGCATTATAGAGGAATTTATGCTTAAAGCCAATGAAGCGGCAGCTCAGCTTGCAAAGGAAAAGGGAGTTCCTTTTGTATATCGTGTGCATGAAGCTCCTCCGCCCGAAAAGGCTGAAAAGCTGAAAGAGATTGTTCGGAAGTTCGGAATAGAGTGTCCGCCGTTTACCGAAATAAAGCCTGTTCACATAGCTGAAATTATAGAAAATGCTAAGGGAACGGACGTTTATGAGGCTGTCAATCTCATTGCATTAAGGTCAATGGCAAAGGCTAAGTACCTTAATGAACCGCTTGGACATTTCGGACTTGTTCTTGATGATTATGCCCACTTTACCTCGCCTATAAGACGATATCCCGACCTTGCAATACACAGGATACTGACTGATATTCTTGCAGGTTATGATAAAGCATGGCTTAACAAGAGATACAGCGGATTTACACTTAATGCCGCAGAACGCTCATCTTCCGCAGAAATTCGTGCAGTAACCGTAGAAAGAGAGTGCGAGGACTGCTATAAGGCGGAATTTATGAAAAGCAGGGTGGGACAGTCCTTTGAGGGCAAAATTTCAAGTGTTACCGAGTTTGGTTTTTATGTTACGCTTGAAAATACTGTTGAGGGACTTGTTCACATCAGAACACTTCCGGGAAGTGAATACGACTACTCCGAGCCTGCAATGCTTACCGAAAAATTCAGCGGTGTGACATACAAGCTTGGGGATAAAGTAAATGTAATTTGTGCAGCAGTCAGCGTCAATGACGGACTTGTTGATTTTGTGCTTGATGAAAGTAATTAAACATCTGGGGGAAACGTAAAATGAAGAAAAAAATAATCTTAATCATGACTCTTGCAATCTGCTCTGCATCATTCTTTGGGTGCAGTTTAAGTGTAAACGGAAATGAAATTCTTAAGGTTGAAAGCGGCGGAGCTTCAAATGCAAATACTGAAACTGCTGAAACAGGCAGTCAATCGGCAAATCAAACGACAGCTTCCGTAAACAGTGAGGTTCAGACGAATACCACGTCACAAACAGCTGCAGTCAGTGAAACAAAGCAGACATCTGAAACAGAAGCCACTGCCAAGACATCAACAACAGAGGCAAAAACTGAGCCTTCATCAAATGCAAATACAATAGACGGTTCATTTACATTCGGCGATAACGGAGTTGATATACTTTCACCTGATGAAGATGCAAATGATTCGCTTCTTATTGCCGCAGCCGACCGACTTTTTGATGTTGCATGCAAAATTGAATGGAAATTTCATGTGGGCTGTCCTTATACACTTGACTATAATACGAGCATATCAGTCGGAGATTTCGGCTGGGACTATTATCTGATTACTGACAGCTCAATAAAGTCACTTTCAGATGTGGAAAATGACTATTATAAGGTTTTCAGCAGTTCATACGGCAATGACCTTTCTGAAATTTATACTGAAAAGGACGGAAAGGTTTATGCTCTTGCAGGTGAAAGAGGTGCAAGTATCTTTTATAAGGGTTCAAAGGTTACGGGTATAACATCAAGAACTGACAAGGAAATATTCTTTACGGTAGAAAATTATTATGATGTTGACGAAGACGATCCATACCTTAAACCTGTGGAAAAGGACGAGTTTTCCATGGTTGTTGACGGCAAGAAAGTAAGGGTGGGAAAATTCAGGCTGCCGTATTAAGACAATATCGTTATATAGATTTTAATGGATTGTTAAAAATTAAGGTGAAAATAATCTGCATATAAAGTCGAAAATATCCTATCATCTTGAATAGAATTGATTTTAGAATAATTTATCAATATATGAACTTTTTGCGACATTGAGCAATATAGTTATAAAAAAACGCAACATTGTCAATTGAAAATATATGTGAACTGCGTTATAATACAATTGTTGGATATATTTGATAAATGTCAGATTTTATCCGGCGTTGCGTTTCAGCGTTAAGTACTGCATTTACTGCATTGCTTAAATTGCCCATAAAGCTCTTATTACAGCATTTTTCAGCGGTTAAAACTCCTCCGCTGCTTAATGTATGTTTCGACCCGAAAATCTTTTTGATTTTTTCCAAGCTCATGCAGCTGTTATTAAACATTGACGCCTATAATATGTTTAATCGCCTATGAACAGCTGTTTAGTTCTTCAACTTATTTTCCTAATGGTTAAACTTGCAAGAGCAATATGATGACGTTATCGGGTTTTAGTCATCTTTGGGGCGTTTCGGATGAATGTATAGAGGGTGCATTTGTTCGATTTTGAAAATATCGGCTTTGATTGGCTTTTTGAGAGGGAGTCAATGTGAGTCGATATTTTTTTGTATTTTATGCACCTTTTTTGTGAATAACGCATAAATTATAGCAAATAGTGCGATAATCAACATGAAAAGAGGTTTTTTACATGACAAGACTTCTGATAAAAAAATTCGTTAAAAATCCCGAAGATATTGATTCGTCTGAAACTCGTGCGTCCTATGGAGCTTTAAGCAGCGGTGTCGGCATTATATGCAACGTATTTTTATTTATGCTGAAATACATCATGGGATTGCTGACTAATTCAATATCAATCATTTCTGACGCATTTAATAATCTTTCTGACAGTGCAAGCTGCATAATAACGCTTCTGGGATATAAAATGGCAGCAAAGCCTGCTGATAAGGCACACCCGTTCGGTCATGGACGAATGGAATACTTAACGTCACTGATTATATCTGCAATTATAGTTCTCATGGGATTTGAGCTTTTTAAAAGCTCGGCAGTAAAGCTCATACACCCTGAAGAAGTCAAATTCAGTATCGCAGCTGCAATTTCACTTTTGGTATCCATAGCAATAAAATTATGGATGTCTTTTTTTAACGGATTTCTGGGCAGGAAAATAAAGTCTGTTGTTATGATTGCGACATCTCAGGACAGCCGCAATGACGTTATAACCACAACGGCGGCTTTAATTGCACTTATAGCCTCAATTTTTACTGATTTTCCTGTTGATGCAGTTATGGGTATTTTCGTTTCTGTATTTATTCTTAAATCAGGATACGAAATTATAAAGGATACGGTTGATGAATTGATAGGAAAACCCGTTTCACATGAGCTTACGGAAAAAATAAGGAATATTGTAACAGAGGACGAGCGAATTATGGGTATACATGACCTGATTATCCACAGCTACGGGCCGGGAAATATGATAGGGAGTTGTCATGTTGAGGTCAATGCCGCTGACAACTTTGTTGCAATTCATGAGCTTGTTGATAAAATAGAACGCAGTATTTCTCAGCAGCTTGGAGTAATGATGACAATTCATATGGACCCTGTTGATACAGATGATGTTCGTGTGGCAGAATGCAAGTCTATGATAAACGACATCATTTCAGGCATTGACAGCTGTCTGCATATTCACGATTTTCGCATAGTTTCAGGAGAGATGCATACGAATCTTATCTTTGACTTGGTAGTACCGTTTGATTACAGGTATACTTATGAAGAAATAAAAAATATGATTGATGCAAAGCTGTTTGAAAAGAGTCATCAGTACTTTACCGTTATAACTTTTGATGCTGATTATTCTTAGATGTAATTATTTAAGGTAATACTTATACAAAGCACGTCATAAAATCTTAAAAAAACAGCTTAATAATTGACTTTTTTGTGTGTTTGTGGTATGATATATCTTGGTTTGTGATAACTTTCAGGATGTTTTCCTATGCGGATTTACCGTAAGGATATGTTTTGTTTATGGAGGTTTAATATGAAGTATTGTAAATTTTGCGGAACTCAATTAGATGATGATGCAGTCTGCACCTGTGAGGAAGCACAGAAGGAATTAAATGAAAAGCAGACGGAAGCAAGGGCTTACGAAACTGATGATGATAAAAAAGCTGATTTGGCGGCAGGGGAAATGAAATTGCCGTCTGATATGGAGGTCCCGTCCAAAAATCAAAGTGACTTCAGCTTACTTGCCTGTGACATAAGAACATTTGCGTTTATAGGCGTAGGCTCTGTAATAGCAATTACTATTATTGTAATGATTATTTCTGCTATTGTTGGCGGCGGCTATAAAAAACCGCTGAATGACCTGAAAAAAGGTCTTAACAAAGGTGATTTTGATATATTTGCAGAGGCTTTTCCCGAAGATATCGCCGATGATATGGACGACAATGACGGTGATGAGGCATTTGGTAACTGCCTTGACGCTCTTGAAGATGAGTACGGAAAAAATCTTAAATTCAAGTATAAGGTTGACTACAAGGAGAAAATTTCTGACAGAAAGCTTGAAAAGATTGAGGACATTCAGGATATAAAGCTGAAAAAGGCTTATGAGGTTGACTTAGCAGTAAAGGTCAAGGGTAAAGAGGATAAGGACGATATTGAATTTACGGTTTTCGTGGGCAAGGTAAAGGACGAGGGCTGGAAGTTGGTATATATGGACGAAGGTGATACCGATGAAATGTTTGAACTTCTTGAAAAATATGAAGAAAGCAGCTTGAGGGATAAGCTGAAAGATGATGACGTAAACGATGCTTTGGACGATTATTTCAGTGACTATGATTTTGAATAATAAAGGCAATACCGCATAAGCTTTATGTAGTGTTGTTTATAATAAAAAGCTTGAAATCCAATTCAGGATTTCAAGCTTTTTGCTTTATTTTATTACTTTAATTCGGAAAGTGACGGAATAACGTGAAGAATATGCTTTGCAATAGCAACAGCGTCCTGAGCGTTTAAACCATTGCTGCTTCCATGAACGTCTGCATTGGCAAAGCCCTGAGCTGACAATTTGTATTCATTAGGATTAATAATGTAGCACTTAATTAATACAACATCTGCAATATCAACTGTTTTATCACAGTTAGCGTCACCGGCAAGTGACGGTTTAGGAAGTGTAGTTGCAGGTGTTGTGGTAGTAGTTGCAGGAATAGTGGTAGTAGTTGTTGTGGTGGTTGCAGGAACAGTGGTAGTTGTAGTGGTAGTAGTTGCAGGAATAGTGGTAGTAGTTGTTGTGGTGGTTGCAGGAATAGTGGTAGTTGTAGTGGTTGTGGTTACAGGAATAGTGGTAGTTGTAGTGGTTGTGGTTGTAGGGAGAGTAGTTGTAGTAGTGGTTGTGGTTACAGGAATAGTTGTAGTGGTTGTGGTTTCAGGGAGAGTAGTCGTTGTAGTGGTTGTGGTTGCAGGGAGAGTAGTTGTAGTAGTTGTTGTGGTTTCAGGGAGAGTAGTCGTTGTAGTAGTTGTGGTTGCAGGGAGAGTAGTTGTAGTAGTTGTTGTGGTTGCAGGAACAGTAGTAGTTGTAGTAGTAGTAGTTGCAGGAATAGTAGTCGTTGTAGTGGTTGTAGTTACAGGAACAGTAGTAGTTGTAGTGGTTGTGGTTTCAGGGAGAGTGGTAGTTGTAGTAGTTGTGGTTTCAGGGAGAGTAGTCGTTGTGGTACTTCTGTTGACTGTTATAGAGCCGTCTGTAATGGTAAGAGGCAGACTTCCTCCGTACAGCAGATTTTCCAGACTGCTTGCCATTGTATAATCCCTGTCCCACTTTATTTGATATACTCCGTTATTGGCAGTATCCTTTACCTTGAAACCGAAGTAAATAACGGTATCGCCCTCTTTTGCCTCAAGCGGCATCATATTCGGGTCATTTGTTTCAATTGACCACCTCAAACAGCCCTCACTCTCATTTGTAACAACTAATCCGTAGCAGGAATCTGCCGGTACTTCAACAAGCTCCAGAGCAGAAGCGTCATAGCTGATACTGCCCTGCATTGCATAAACCTCTGTTCCGTCAGGGATTTGAGTTACAAAAACATCAACATACTGTACGCTGTCCTTAGGGTTATAGTCGATGTTTGTCATTTCAAAGGTGAGCGTTTTACTTTCAGCTGATGTGCAGAAAGCAGGTACAGCAAGACAGCCTGAAACACCTGAAACTGCAACCAAGGCTGAAACAGCAAGGGATAAAAATTTTTGATTTTTCATAATTAACTCCGTTCTGCCGCAGATATGATTCAGATTGAAATTTTACTGCGGCGTTCCAAGCAGGCATCGGAGATATTTCTGCGGTGCTTCAGCGGTATTTTCAATCTGTATTTTTGGAAAAAGCATTCCCCGAAATCCAATATGTAATTATTGCAATAAAAAATACATATTGTATGAATTTACCATTAATTTATCTGTTTTTTTGTATATTTATTATAGCACTGACAGTAAAATTTGTCCAGTGGTATTTTTTAATTTTTTATAAATTTTTCCCTGCCTGACATAAAAGTGACTGCTGCCGAATCAGTCAACCATTTTTATAAAATCAGACTTAGGGCAGAACCGAAACGGCTCTGCCCTTATAGCAATATAAGTCAACACCGCACAAAGCACGTCAAAAGACTTTGTGCGGTATTGCTTTAATTAACAGCGTATTTTTCACTGTATGCTTTGAGATTGTTTTCATATTCCTTGTTATGCAGGTCTTTTAGGTTTTGCAGATAGCTGTGCATATCAAAGCTTTCATGTGCAATTTCTATAATGCATACGGCAATATTTGAACAATGGTCTGAAACTCTTTCAAGATTTGTAAGCAGGTCTGAAAGAACAAATCCCATTTCAATTGTACATTCCTTTTTTCTAAGACGTGTAACGTGTTGTTTTTTAATAAAGGACTGGAGATTGTCAACAACCTGTTCAAGCGGTTCAACCTTATATGCTTTTTCAAGGTCATTTTCAACGAACGCACCAAGTGCAAGAGAGAGTATCTCGTTTACTGCCGACATCATGGTGGTAATTTCGGATTTAGCCTGTTCGGAGAATTCCATTTTCTTTTCTTTTATTTCTTCTGCTGATTCAAGAATGTTGACAGCATGGTCACTTATTCGCTCAAAGTCGCCGATTATATGGAGCAGCTTTGAAACCTCGCGGCTGTCATCATCTGTAAGTGTTTTTCCGCTGACTTTTACAAGATATGTGCCTAAAGCGTCCTCATATTTATCAGCAGCGTTTTCACCGTTTCTGATTTTTTTGGCACGTTCTTCACTGAAGTCGAAAAGATTTGCAAGGGAATCCTTGAGAATGTCAACAGAAATTTGTGCCATGTCGCATGTAACATTTCGGCTTCTTTCAATGGCAACGGCAGGAGTTGAAAGGAGTCTTTCGTCAAGAAGTTCTTTTTTATCCTTTTCGGAAGCGTCCTCTTTGATGATTTTATATGAAAGCTTTTCAAGCTGTTTTGTGAATGGCATAAGAAGTCCGAGAGCAAGAAGCTTGAATACTGTATGGACTATGGCAATTCCGAGAGGTGTTGCCGCTTTTTCAACAAAGCTGAACTGGAAAATGCTTTCAAGCGTATAATAAACGGTAAGCCATACAACAGCACTTATCAGGTTAAAGCTGAGGTGGATTACAGCGGCTCTTTTTGCATTTTTAGTTGCACCTACGGAAGAAATCATTGCACTTACACAAGTACCGATATTCTGTCCCATTACAATAGGAACAGCAGTAGAGTAAGTTACAGTACCCGTAAGAGTGAGAGCCTGCAAAATTCCGACAGACGCTGATGACGACTGTACAATGGCAGTAAATACAGTACCAACAATGAGCCCGAGAACAGGATTTGAAAACAGAAGAAGAATCTTGCTGAATTCCTCTGACTGTGCCAGCGGTTCAACAGCAGCCGACATTGTTTCCATACCGAACATTAAAATGGAAAAGCCTATGAGAATGAGTGCGGTATCTTTTTGCTTGCTGTTCTTTACAAACATTATGAAAATAATGCCGATAAATGCAAGCAGCGGAGTAAAGCTGCTTGGTTTAAGTATCTGAACCCAGAAGCTCTCACCCTCGATACCTGTAAGACTAAGCAGCCATGACGTAACGGATGTACCCAAGTTAGCACCCATAATAACACCGACAGCCTGATGAAGTGTCATAATTCCTGAGTTTACAAAGCCTACGACCATAACCGTTGTTGCAGATGAGGATTGAATGATACCTGTGACAACAAGACCAAGCATAAAGCCTTTAAAGGTATTTGAAGTAAGGTTTTCAAGAATGGATTTCAGTTTAGTGCCTGCTTTGCGTTCAAGGGCATCGCCCATCAGGTTCATGCCGTAGAGGAAAAAAGCAAGACCGCCTAACAGGGTAAACACGTCAAAAATACTCATTAAAAAATTCTCCTATCGTTTTCTCTCTCTTAAAATTATTTCCCAAAATTCCAATGATAATTATACATTGAATTTGTAAAACCAATGTGCGTCTTATGTAAAATTTGAGTAAAATGCAGTTTATCCTACAATATATACAAGTTTTTGAGGCTGATGTATATTTTTTAAGGTAACACCGCACAAAGATTGTATGTGCATTGTGTTTAATGGAACGCTCTCTCTTGCAGAGCGTTCCCTCTTAAAAAACAGTCCACAGGACTGTTTTTTAATTCACCCTTTGCAGAGCGCCCTGCGGCTGTTTGTGGGACTCTGTCCCACACCCTGCAAGGGCTTTCAGCCCTTGACCTGACCAAAGGGTTAGCAAACCCTTTGGAAACCCATTATCAGTATAATGAATGTTACTCAGCTTTCCCTTGATTTAAGTAACCTGATTATAAAGCATTGATTTGTCCTTTTTCGTCAAATAAGTTCAACGGCAGGTAAATTTTTATTTCAGTGCCTTTGCCAAGCTCACTTTCAAGAGTTACAGTACCATTGTGATATGAAACAATGTGCTTTACAATGGATAGTCCAAGACCTGTACCGCCCGTCTGACGTGAATGGCTTTTGTCAACACGATAGAAACGCTCAAAAATACGATCCTTGTCCTTTTCAGGAATGCCTATTCCATTGTCCCTTACCGATATGACTGCTTTGTTATCTGATTTGGAGATGTTTATTTTAACATATCCGCCTGCTTTGTTATATTTAATGGAGTTATCAATCAGATTTGTGAAAAGCTCTCTGATATAGCTTTCATTACAGTTGCAGCAAAGAGCATCATCACCGCTGAAAATTATTGAAACTTCAGCTTTTTCAGCCTTCTGGGCAAGAAGTTCTGCTGTTTCCCTTGCTGAAGCCATGAGGTTGATATTGCTTGTAACTATTTCATTTGTTTCCTCAAGCTCGGATAATCTTATAATATCATTTATCAGAAACAGAAGCCGCTGACTTTCTCTTTCTATTCGTGAACCGTATTTTTTTATGTCCTCAGGCTCGGTAATCATGCCGCTGCCGAAAAGCTCACCAAATCCCTTAATAGTTGTAAGAGGAGTTTTAAGCTCGTGAGATACATTTGCGGAAAATTCTCTCCTCAGCTCCTCTGCATTCTTTTTTCCTGTTATATCCGCTAAAATCATAATTATGCATACTGATGATGCTATTTCTACTTTATTAATGTATGCACATACATTTTTATTTCCTATTTCAGCTAAAGCCTGAACTCTGTCATCATCTTTCAAGGATACGGCGTCAAGCAGATTTGGGTCATGTATAAGCTCTGAAATGTGAAGCTTGTCCGCATTCTCAATATCGACAGACATCATTGCGGCGGCACTTTTATTTATGCTCATTATATTACCGTCCGAATCAAGAATAACAAGTCCCTCAACCATATTTTCAAAAATAAGAGCAATTTTTTCGCTTTCTATTTTAAGTCTGCCCATATATTTATCAAGTTTGCGGTTAAGTCCTGAAATTGTATCGGCAATCGGTACAAGCTCCTCGTATTTAGCTGAAAGTTTGCCGTCCTTATCGGAAAAGCTGATGTTATTAAGAGGTTCAACCAGCTTCTTGGAGAACCATGCCGACAATAAATATGATACAAAGCTGATTACTGCAAGCATTAAAATAAGGTGGGAGCAGGTTTTTGCAAAGTCGGTAAACATTGTATTTATCTCTCTGCTGAAACGGTAAACTCCGTTTTCTGTTTTAACTGCATAATAATATGTAAATTTACCTATCGTTTCAGAGTTTCGGGAGGTTTCACCGCTGCCGTTTTTAAGAGCCTCTTTAAATTCTTTTCGCTGTGAATGGTTTTGGAGCTTATTTGCTTTTGTTTCACTGTCATAAAAAACAGAACCGTCAAAGTCAATGCAGGTAAGTCTTACATTATAATTCAGACTTTTTTTAAGCTGCTGAAAAATCTCATCGGGTGATTTTTCCGAGTCAGACAAAATATCTGCGGCACATTGCAGCTCCTGTTCAGCCATTTTGCAGTATCTTTGATAATTGAACCATGTTTCGAGTCCGCCGAAAATAATAAGAGAAATAAGGACAATGCTCAGAATAAATTTTAAAATATGTTTTCTCATGGCAGCTTCCTATATTATCTTATAGCCGAAGCCTCTTACTGTCGTTACAATGTCCATACAGCCGACAGCCTCAAGCTTCTGGCGGAGTGTTTTGATATGAGCGTCAACGGTACGGCTTTCTCCCTCATAGTCAAAGCCCCACACGTTAAGCATGAGCTTTTCTCTTGAAACTGCTGTTCCTCTGTGTCTGCCGAGATAGGAGAGCACTTCAAACTCTTTATAGGTGAGAACAGCCTCTTTGCCGTCATAAAATACATTTCGTTTCTGAAGGTCAATAACAAGCTTGTCTATTGTTATAAGCTGTGAGGTAGAAACGGCTGTGCCTGTTCTCCTCAGAACTGCCTTGATTCTTGAAAGCAGTTCCATAATGCCGAACGGTTTTGTAATATAGTCATCAGCACCAAGTTCAAGGCCTTTTACCTTGTCAAGCTCTCCAGATTTTGCGGTAAGCATTATTACCGGGATTTCACAAAGTGCAGGATTCCTTTTCAGGTCGCTTAATATCTGAAAGCCGTCCTGCCCCGGCAGCATGACGTCAAGAAGAATTAGTGAGGGGATTTCAGTTTTCAGACTGTTTAAAAGGTTTCGGCTGTTTTCAAATCCTCTTACTTCGTATCCTCCCGACTTTAAGGCACATGAAATAAGTTCCTGAATACCTGTATCGTCTTCCACACAATATATCAGTGACATAAATTTTCTCCATTCTGTTTTCAGAAATTCTTTTTATCTATTTTATTATACAGTTTTTTTTTTGAAATTTCAAGAAATGTGGTGATGGTTTTAAAATAACTGCGGTCTTGCCTATAAAACAGGCGGTCTGCAATGACCGCCTGTTTTATTATTCTTCCGCACAGAAATTGTACTTTTTAGGAAATCTCATGATTAATAATAGGTCTTAGCTGTATTCCGTCAAGTGCAGCCTCTGCCGCTTTGGGCAGCATAGAGAAGTCTGCAACAAGAGATGCAGGTTTTTCCATTACATTATCCTGCTGCATCGGCACAAAATAATAATTCTTGCTGTTGAAAAGCATACCGAGTCCTTTTGCCGAACCCATTAACGAATCATTTGACGCAATAGCAAGCAAAACAGGTTTTCCTTTTCTTAAATGTGACTTTACAGCCATTGTAACTGTTGTATCAGTAATGCTCATGGCGAGCTTATTTGCTGTATTTGATGTACATGGAGCTACAATTAAGAGGTCGGTTAAATCTTTAGGGCCAATTGGTTCAGCTTTGTCAATCGTAAGTATTGCAGGTCTTCCGCATATATTTTCAATTGTCTGAATATTGTTTTCAGAAGTTCCGAACCTTGTTGATATTGAGGACGCATTTTCAGACATTATCGGAATAAGCTCTGCACCCATATCCCTGAGTATCATAGCCTGCTTGAATGACTTTTCAAACGTACAGAATGAACCTGTGAGAGCATACCCTATCTTAATTCCTTTAAGCTTTGACATCAGCTTCACTCCTTTCCTGAATTATTCCGCTTATTGTATCTGCAATAATTTCTCCCGAAGTAATAGGAGCAATTTTTCCCGGAAGTCCCAATGCCCAGACAACCTTTATACCAAGCTGAGCCGCTGTATCAAAGTCTACACCGCCTGGTTTGGAGGCAAGGTCGATTATAAGCACATCGGGATTAAGTTTGTCAAAAACGTCCTTAGTGAAAATTAATTTTGGGACTGTATTAAAAATCAGACCATAATCTCCCTCAATATTTTTGGTACTGCATGTTTTAAGTCCTGCAAGCTTTGCCCAGCTTTCACTTTCTGAACTGTGTACGCCGACGGTAATATCAGCTCCAAGTCCTTTAAGTATATTCACAAGAGCCTTTCCGATACGTCCGTAGCCTGCTACTAATACCTTTTGACTGTTTATTGTTGCAGGCAGTTCCTCCATAGCAATCTGGACTGCACCCTCTGCTGTGGGAACAGCATTAAGTATGTTGAGTCCCTCACGCTCCATGTAATCTGCAATAGGATTGCCTTTTAAATATGAAAGGACTTTTTCGTCCAGCTTTCCGCCGAAAATGACTCCGTTAGGCTTAGAAAGCTTTTTTATGTCCGATAGGGTAAATTTCTCCTTGCTGAACGGCGTGCTTATAATTTCACCGCTTTGCAGTGCGGGAACAGGCAGAACTATGTAATCAAAAAATGATTTCATAGTACAATCAGCTTTTTTTATATCTGAAACAGGCAGAAGTTCATCATCAAAACCCATAATATATACATCATACTGCTTAGCAAGACGGCGTCCGCAGTATATTTGCCTTAAATCGCCTCCGATAATGAGCAGCTTTCGTTTATTGCACATATTAACTTCTCCAATCGCATAATTGATTTGTAAGGCAACACTGCACAAAGCACGTCATATTACACCTAATTTTCTCACCATACGACAGTATGATTTCAAAAGTTCTATGTAATCTGACAAAAAGTATCTGCGTTTCTGACGCATAATCTTTATGCGGTATTGCCGTAAATTTGTTTTGTACCTGTTATATATTATGAAACAGCAGTCCATAGTGTTACGGTGGAATTGGGTTGAAAAACTTTCAACAGACTGTGGAAAGTGAAGTTGAAACATCGTTAATCTTTTGTTGAAAAGTCTGTGGAATATGTGGAAAATTAAAGCTTTTAAGCAGATTTTTACATTTTTAAAAGTTGAAAACAAATGTGGATAAATGAGTAAAACCTGTAAATAATAAATTTACATTGTGGAAAACAGTCCGCAATCAGAAAGGAATTTTGATATATGAAAAAGCTTATTGCATTTAATGCGGCTGCACTTATGCTTTGCTGTATGATGACAAGTTGCGGAAATAACGGCGATTCAAATGCAGACTCGATGAACGGAACAGAATCATCAGCTTCCTCAAGCGAGGCTGCAACAGAAAAGGAAACAGAAAAGTCAACCGAAGCTTCAACGGAAAAGAAAACAGAAACATCTAAAAAGGATAACAAGTCGGAAAAGGACAGCAAAATGGTTGATGAAAACGGAGATGGAATTATCGGCGGAGTTGAAGATGCAGGAGAAGACATAATTAACGGAGCAGGTGATGCTGCTGAGGATATTATTGACGGTGTTACAGGCGATAATAATAACGAAAAGACAACAGCTACAGGCAGATAATTATGCATAGCAGAATAATTGAGATATATAAAAATCACCGAACAAGCTGAGCCTTGTTCGGTGATTTTTCATGCGTTTATCAGAACCTGTTTTAATCTTCATAAGGTGTTGTAAGGAGCTTCCAGCCTTCACCCTTTACTTTGCCTACATAAGCGATATAATCGAGGTCGTCCTTATCCTTTTTGCCTTTGACTGTCAGTGTAAATTCAACTTCATAAGCCTTTGAAATTTCAACATCATAAAGTTCTTCAAATGCTTTAATGTCACGGTTTTTCATTTCGTCTTTATCTTCAAAGTCGATTTTAAACTTTATTTTTCTGCCGTAATCGTCCTCAAAGACCTCAATCAAGTCATCAAAGAAATCGTCAAAATCGTCATCATAATCGTCTTCAATCATATCCTTGAAGTCATCAGCCTTATCTTCAGGGAAAGCTTTCAGGAACTTGCTTGAATTGCTTTTTTGCAATCCGCTGAAATAATTTTCAACAGGCTTTTTATATCCGCCGAATAGTGAAGAAAGAATAGATGAGAGCAGGATGAGTCCGACAATTACAGCGGCAGCAATAATTATTAATGATTTGTTGCTGTTTTTGTTTTCTGATACAGCAACTTCTGTTGATGCCTGTTCAGTGTCTGACGTTTGATTTGCGTCAGCAGTTTCGGTTGTTGCTGTAGCCTGCTGAGCTTCTGCGCAGTCACAAATGCCGCTTTCAGGCAACTCTTTACCGCAATACTTACAAAATGCCATAATAAAATCCTCCGTAAACATGAAATATCGGAAATTGTTTGACAGGAAATAATATTCAGTTTATGAAAATAAAATTCGGTGAAACAAGGGAACGCCCTCTCTTGCATGGCGTTCCCTCTTAAAAACAGTCTGCAAGACTGTTTTTAATTCACCCTTTGCGGAGCGCTTAAAGGCATTGTGGGACTCTGTCCCACACCCTGCAAGGTCTTTCAGCCCTTGACCTGACCAAAGGGTTAGCAAACCCTTTGGAAACCCATTTTTTCTCGAATTATATTTATTTAGCAAGTCCTGAAATTATTTCATCAAAACAAACTCTGCGATTACGTTGATAATTTTACCATATAAACTCTTAAAAGTCAAGGCAACACCGCACAATTTTCACGCGTGAAAATACAAAAACCTTTTTATTGACAAAAGATAAGCCGAATGGTATAATAATATATAAGTGCTGCTGCGGCGAAAAGTCTGCCTCCAGGCAGCACCAAAATTTTTGGTCTATTTTATTACATCATAGTTTATGAAATTTTAAGAAAGGAGTAGCTTGCTATGAGCAAAATAAATGCAGACCCTGAAAATAAAATAAGAGAGGTCGCTGAACGAATTAGAGCCGTTCGTGAATCAGTAGGTTTTACTCCTGAAGAAATGGCAGAAAAAATTGACGTTTCAGTTGAAAAATATCTCTCATACGAAAGCGGTGAAAGAGATTTCAGCTTTACATTTATATATAAGGTGGCTAATCTCTGCAATGTTGAAATGACAGATCTTATGGAGGGACAAAGTCCGAGCCTTGAATCATATACGGTTACAAGAAAGGGCGAGGGAACTCCAATTGCAAGAAAAAAAGGACTTGTTTACAGCCGTCTTGCCCCTATGTTCAAGAAGAAAATGGCAGAACCGTTCCTTGTGACAATTCCTTATGTTGACGTTGAAACAAGAGAGCCAAAGCCAAGCAGACATAAAGGACAGGAATTTGATATTGTTGTAAGCGGTACACTTTATGCAAAAATCGGTGACAATGTTGAGGTTCTCCATGAGGGCGATGTTATTTACTACGACAGTACAACTCCTCACGATGTCTGGGCAGGTGACGGCAGGGATTGTGTTATCTATGCTATTGTAATAGGTGAAAATGTACAGCAGCATCACCACTCTGAATATATTTCACTTCCGGGACAAACTAATTTCGAGCTTGCCAATATTTCCGACCCTATTTCAGATAAGTTTGTTAAGGTTACAAAAAATAAGGACGGTGCTTTGGACTCAATTCAGTTCTTTAATGAAGAAAACTTTAACTTTGCATTTGATATTGTTGACGGACTTGCAGAAAAGTGTCCTGAAAAAACAGCTCTTATCTATGTTTCAAATGACATGGAGGAGAGAAGATTTAATTTTGCGGAAATCAAAAAATATTCAAATATGACTGCAAATTATTTCCGTTCATTAGGCATTAAAAAAGGTGACAGAGTAATGCTCGTTCTCAAGCGTCACTATCAGTTCTGGTTCTCAATTCTTGCACTTCATAAGCTTGGTGCAGTTGTTATTCCTGCAACAAATCAGCTTGTTGAGCATGACTTTAAATACAGATTTGACGCTGCTGAGGTTTCTGCAATTGTTTGTACTGCTGACGGTGACGTAGCTCATCAGGTAGACCTTGCGGCAAATACTTGTGATTATCCGATTACCAAAATCATAGTAAACGGCAAGCGTGACGGCTGGTACTGCTTTAATGAAGAATTTGAAAAGTTCAGCGATGAATTTCCACGTCCGTCTGCTGAGGAAGGTGCGTTTGGTTCAGACAGAATGCTGATGTTCTTTACATCAGGAACAACAGGCTATCCGAAAATTGCGGCACACAACCACAAATATCCTCTCGGACATTTCCTTACAGCTCGTTACTGGCATAATGTTGACCCGAACGGTATTCATTTCACAATTTCCGATACAGGCTGGGGCAAGGCTCTCTGGGGCAAGCTTTACGGTCAGTGGATGAGTGAAACTGCTGTATTTGTATATGATTTTGACAGATTTGATGCTCATAAAATACTTCCTATGTTCAAGCAGTATAATATCACAACATTCTGTGCTCCGCCGACAATGTATCGTTTCTTTATAAAAGAGGATTTATCAAAATATGATCTCAGTTCACTTAAATATGCAACTGTTGCAGGTGAAGCACTTAACCCTGAGGTTTATAATCAATTCCTAAAGGCTACAGGCATTAAGCTAATGGAGGGATTTGGTCAGACCGAAACCACACTTGCAATCGGCAACTTTGTAGGAATGTCGGCTAAGCCGGGTTCAATGGGTAAGCCAAGCATACTTTTTGACATTGACCTTGTTGATTCAGAGGGCAACTCCTGCAAGGACGGTGAAACGGGAGAAATTGTTGTTCGTACCAAAAAGGGTATTCCATGCGGACTGTTCATGGGTTACTATAAGGACGATGAAAAGACCAGGGCTGCATGGCATGACGGTATTTATCATACAGGCGATACTGCTTGGCGTGATGAGGACGGCTACTTCTGGTATGTAGGACGTGTTGATGACCTTATTAAGTCATCAGGCTACCGTATCGGACCGTTTGAAATAGAAAGCGTTATAATGGAGCTTCCTTATGTTCTTGAATGTGCGGTTACTGCTGCACCTGATGAAATCAGAGGTCAGGTTGTAAAGGCAACAGTTGTACTTACAAAGGGAACTGTCGGAACAGATGAGCTTAAAAAGGAAATCCAGCAGTATGTAAAGAAGCATACTGCACCATATAAGTATCCAAGAATAGTTGAGTTCAGGGACGACCTGCCAAAAACAATAAGCGGAAAAATTCGCAGAGTTGAATTGAAGTAATTGAATATATGAAAAAAGCGGCATATATGCTGCTTTTTTATTTTATGAACAAAATGTTATTAAATTGTTGCTATACTATTATTTACATTTGGTTAATTTGTAGAAAAAAATCGTCATAATCTACAAAGTTTCTTTTTTTTGTATAAATAATATCAAAAATATGCTATTATAATTTAAAGGGACTTTGTGTGAAAAGTGTTAAGTCAACACCATGCAGAAAAATTTGAGGAGCTTTTTGTATGGTAATGCTTGAAGAAATCATAGAACAATAATATTTCTGATGCAATATTACACAATAGATAATGCTTCATATTGCCGTTAATAATATGTATCGTTATCTGTGAACCGTAAAGTAAGATACTGAATTGATTTTGCAATAAAAAAAGAAAAAGTACACAGCTCTATATTTTATGGTATTAATATTGCCGCTTAAAGGCTTGTCTTATGATAAATATATGCTGTGGACAGGCTTATAGCAATACAAAAAATACTGTAACCAATCTGACAATTCAAACCGTTTACTACTGCGTTGTACTATGCGGTTTGCTTTTGTCATCTTAAGTCACATTATTTTACTGCATTGCTGTAATTTGCACAGGGTGAATGGAATTGGATGGAACGTTTAGGGCTTATTCTCATAGTATATACGGGGATAAGTTCTAAAAAAACAGCACTGCACAAAAATTGTACGGTGCTGCACTAAAACTCAAATATGTTTATATATGATAGGAGTGAGTGACGTGAAACGAAAATCAAAATTATCTTTACTATTGGCTGTTGTTATGTTCTTTTCTGTTATACCCACTGCCAATAATGCCGCAGCTGTTGACCAGGAAACAGCTTATCAGGCATTGGCAGATGAAGTTATTGTTATAGTCAATGAACAAAGAATGGAAGAGGGTTTAACTCCGTTAAAGGCTGTCCCCATATTAAATGATGCGTCAGCAGTAAGAGCTGCTGAAATAAAAGATGAATTCAGCCATTATCGCCCGAATGGCGACCTGTTTGCAAGTGTTTTAACTGAAAATAAGGTCATCACCTTTTCTTGTGCGGAAAATATAGCCGCAGGAATGCCTACGGCAGATGACACCATGCATCAATGGATGAATTCTGAAGGTCATAAAAAAAATATAATGAATCCTGATTATACGCATATCGGAGTTGGTGTTTATTATGATGAGGACTCAACTTACGGTTGGTATTGGTCGCAAATATTTATAAAGTCGAATAAAAAGTTTGATGGAGAATATTATCCTCAGCGATATTATGTTATTCCCGAGTGTGTCGGAGATATAAATGGTGACAGTGAAGTGGATATGTTTGATTATGTCACCTTGACAAATTATTTTAATAATAAAATAATCTTTAATGATTTGCAAATGAAGAGTGCTGATTGTCTTGCGGACGACGTTGTCAGTATATCTGACGCAGTAATACTTGTGCGTTATATAAATCGCAAGTGTGATACTTTGCCCTTGAGTCCGGACGACTTGTAATTCGGAGAGTGTGATATGACAAGAAATAAGTTGATTTCTATAGCTGTATCAGGCTTGATTTTATTTTCGGGAATTTTCTTCGGCGGCATTGATTATTTTATGACTGATTATGAACTTTCTGCCTATGCTTATGAAAATCAAGGTGAAAGTGAAAGAATGTTACGGCTTGCCAATGAAAAACGCAGAGCAAACGGACTTCAGGAATTAAAATTATATCCCAAGTTATGTCAGTTGGCGAATATCAGAGCTAAAGAGCTGGTGCAGAAGTTTGACCATACTCGTCCGAATGGTTCGGATTGTTTTACTGTTTTAAATGATGTAAGCTATTATTGGGCAGGGGAGAACATTGCTTACAACTATCATCCATCACCTGATAAAGTATTTAATCAGTGGTTGAATTCAGAGGGTCACAGAAATAATATATTGAACAGCAATGCAACTCATATTGGTGCAGGATTTTATAAAGCGTCTGACGGACGTTGCTATTGGGTACAGATTTTGGTTGGTGGGCCGTCTTACAGCGGAGAGTATACACCTGCATATAATGACGGTTCAGCTTACAGTATAGGAGATGCTGACGGAAACGGAACTGTAGATGCTGTAGACGCTTCAATTGCATTAACGTGTTATGCACAAATGCAGACGGGAAATGGGATGAGTCTTAGTTTACAGGAAAAACAGGCTTGTGATGTAAATCAGGATGGAGTAATAGATTCAATTGATGCATCACAGATACTTGGGTATTATGCAATGAATAGTACAGGAAAGTGTCCTTACTTTTCTGAAAGATAAAGAATAAAGTATAAGGCGTTTTTATTTATCTAATCTGTAAAAATTAACCTAATCAAAACCGGATTTTCAAAAGGATATAATCCCTTTGGAAACCCGATTTTGACAAATTGCAAAATTATCAGACTTCTTAAAAAGTCATTTTTAAAGCGGTATGACATTAAATCATACCGCTTTGCGTTTGTTATGCTTTTTTGCTGTTTGTCAATGCCTTCCTGATAAGGTCTATCGGAATCATGGTTACAGCCATGATTACAACTGCTATCCAGCCTTTAATGCCAAACGGCTCACAGCTGAACATTTCTCCGATAAATTCAAATATTTTAAGCGGAACACGTCCTGCATTAACGATAAGTGCCTGAACAATGATAATAGTAAAGAATACCTTTAAGAAACCTTTATTTTCGTTAAGTCCCTTGAAGATACCGAATCCGTCATCACGAACATTAAAGCCGTTAAACAATGCACTTACAATAAACAGTACAAAATATCCGGTATAGAATTGTGCGTCTGTTTCAAAGAGGTTTCTGAAGAATGGAACAAGGAAGTAAATGAAGCTCATAACGATAAGCCATGCACCCATTATAAGAATTTGTATACCCATTTTTTTGCTTATAATGCTTTCATCTCGTCTTCTTGGCTTTTCCTTCATATATTTAGGCTGTGCTGGCTCATTTCCAAGCATGATTGCACCCAAGCCGTCCATAACGAGATTTACGAAAAGCAGATGTGTAACCTTTAACGGTTCTTCAACTCCGAAGAATGGAGCAATTGCACTTACAACTACGGCTGCAACGTTGATTACAAGCTGGAATACACAGAATTTCAAAATGTTGTGGTAGATTGTTCTTCCGTACCATATAGCGTCCTTGATAGACTTGAAGTTATCATCAAGAACAACGATTTTACCTGCTTCCTTAGCAGCCTCAGTACCGCTTCCCATAGCAAAGCCAACGTCAGCACGTTTAAGAGCAGGGGAGTCATTAACACCGTCACCTGTCATACCTACAACGAGGTTCATTTCCTGACAAAGACGTACCATTCTTGACTTATCTGTCGGCAATGCTCTTGCAATTACTCTTATATCAGGAATAATTTTCTTGACCTCATCATCTGTCATGCTGTTGAGCTGTGCAGATGAAATTGCAATGTCCTTGTCGTTTACAAGCAAGCCTGTGTCCTTTGCGATTGCTACGGCAGTTTCAAGGCGGTCACCTGTAATCATAACTACCTGAATTCCAGCCTCCCTAACAAGTTTGATAGCTTCCTTGGCTTCTGTTCTTACGTCATCTCTTATACCTACGAGTGCAGTAATTACAACGTCATCATTGATTGAGTTTTCTGTAAGAGGTGATTCTGAATATCCGAAAGCAAGAATACGCATAGCCTTTTGTGCCAGACTAAGAATTTTCTTGTTAAGAACGTCCATATCAATAGGCTTTACGTTGCCCTCGATGTCCATATAGTATTTGGCTTTGTCAAGAAGTCTTTCAGGTGCACCCTTGTAGAATGTCTTGCCGACCTTGTCGATGCGTACCTGACTGAATTTGTTTGTTGAGTTAAAGCCCTGAATTGCAGAAATTTCGTATTCCTTGTTGTCCTCAAGGAGTCTGAAGGTTTCCTCGCCGATAAACTTGGTAAGAGCCTGATCCGTTGCATTTCCGCCGATTACTCTATGCTCGGAGTCAAACATTGACTGAGTGTTTTTGCCTATAGCGATATCAACAAGAGTTTTAACTTCCGTATGCTTTTTAAGCTCGTCCATTGAGTAGGTGTTTCCGTCAGCAGTGAAAAATTCAACAACCTCAAGAGAACCCTTTGTAATAGTACCTGTCTTATCACTGAAAAGAATATTAAGTGAACCTGCTGTTTCAATACCCTCTGCTTTTCTTACGAGAACGTTATGGTCAAGCATTTTGCTTGTGTTCTGCATAAGAACAAGAGAAATCATAAGCGGAAGTCCCTCAGGGACAGCACAGACGATAATAACAACTGCAAGAGAAATTGCTTCAACAAATTTCTGGATTATCTCACTTACAGGCAATGAGAAAAATGCTGACGCACCGCCGTCTGTCTGGAAGAAAATGAAGTAAATAATGTACAAAACAGCAATAACTGTTGCACCGATATATCCGAATGTGGAAATCTGCTTTGCAAGCTTTGCAAGCTTTACTTTAAGAGGTGAATCAGGGTCTTCCTCCTGCATTTCCTCTGCCATTTTACCCATCATTGTTTTAAGACCTACACGTCTTACGTCCATAGTACCCTCGCCGTCAAAAACTACAGCACCTCGGAACAATGAATGTTTATCAACAAATGTATCACCTGTAATATCAGCAGGAAGTTCAAAGTCGCTTTCAGCGGCTGTTTTCTTACATTCCTCTGCTTCACCGTTAAGTACGGAGTTGTCAACGCTGAGCTTGCCTGATACAAGAACACCGTCAGCAGGAATTTTATCTCCTGATTGGAGAATGATTTTATCTCCGACAACTACATCGTCAACTTCAATAACGGAAATGAGGTTGTTACGCTTAACCTTGCAGGTATCTTTTTTTGTGCTGTCTTTCAGCTCTCTGTATTTTGTGTCACTTGCAACTCCTGTTTTTGCTGAAACGACTGCAACGATAAGAACTGCAACAATAGTTCCCAACGGCTCATAAATCTCAGCGTAACCGAAGAAAAACATTACAATCATCAAAGCAGCAATTGCAAGAAGAATTTTAATCATTGGGTCGCCGAATGTTTCTTTGAATTCTTTCCAGAACGTAGTAGGCTCAGAATCAGGTATTGTATTCGAGCCGTATTTTTCTCGGGAAGCTTCTACTTCTTTGTCATTTAGTCCTTTAAATTCCATTTTAAAATTATCCTCCAAAAGTAAAGGCAAAGCCTGAAACGGTATGCTTCAAGCTTTCCTCTTTATATAAGTTTATTATGCAAATCTTCTTGCAAGTTCTGCAAGTCCGGGGTCTTTTGTACCCTGACCGATAGCACTGAACTTCCATTCACCGTTATGTCTGTATACTTCGCCGAATATCAAGGCTGTTTGTCCTGAGTAATCGTCTGTAAGATTATATCTGCACATTTCGTTATTTGTAGCCTTATCCACAAGTCTGATAAAAGCATTCTGAATCATTCCGAAATGCTGTTTTCTTTCATAAGCCTTATAGATATTTACTACCATAACGATTTTATCCACATCTTCAGGAACCTGTTGCAGATTAATGATAATCTGTTCATCATCGCCTGCACCTGCACCTGTAAGGTTATCGCCCTGATGAATAACACCGCCTGAGCTATGTCTTAAATTGCCGAAATAAACTATGTCCTGAGTGCCTCCTGTGAGCTTGCCGTTTCTGAGAAGAATTGCAGAAGCGTCACAGTCAATAGGCTGCGGCTTGAATGAAAACAGACCTCTTGCTTTTTTAGCCTCGTCCCAGCCGAGTCCGACAAGTATTGAGGAAAGTCCTGCATTATCCTTTGATAAACTTACCTTTTGTCCTTTTTGTAAACTTACTGACATTTAGATTCACGTCCTCTCGTTAAATTTATTCTACCTCAACGCCGAAGTTTTCACATAATGCAGCAAGTCCGCCCTGAAATCCGCTTCCGATTGCATTAAACTTCCATTCGCCGTTGTGTTTATAAAGCTCGCCGAATACTGCTGATGTTTCAATTGAGAAATCCTCGCCCAAATCGTATCTGAGGAGCTCTTCGCCTGTTTCTTCATTGTAAACACGAATAAATGCGTTGCTTACCTGTCCGAAATTCTGGCGTCTTTGGTCAGCCTCAAAAATTGTGGCTGTAAATGTAATTTTCTCAACCTCAGCAGGAATGAGTGATAAGTCAACCTTAATCTGCTCATCATCACCATCGCCTGCACCTGTACGGTTGTCGCCAAGATGTGTAACTGCTCCTGACTTGTGCTTTAAATTTCCGTAAAATACAAAATCACTTGAATCTGCAACCTTGCCTGTGCTTGTAAGCAGGAAAGCTGCTGCATCGAGGTCAAAAGCAGAACCTGTATCAAACTTATTTGTATCCCAGCCAAGACCTACTACAACTTTTTTAAGTCCCGGAGCACTTTTTGAAAGACTTACCTTTTGACCTTTGCTTAAACTGATTGGCATAATAAATATCCTCCTTATGCAACTTCTATTCCATAGTGACCGCATAATGCAGCGAGTCCGCCCTGGAATCCGCTTCCGATTGCGTTGAACTTCCATTCGCCGTTTATTCTGTAAATTTCGCCTACAACAACGGCTGTTTCAATTGAGAAGTCCTCGCCCAAATCGTATCTGATTATTTCCTGATTTGTAACAGTGTCAACTATTCTGATGTAAGCATTTGAAACCTGTCCGAAATTCTGTCTTCTGTTTTCAGCGTCATAAATAGTTACAGTGAATGCAACTCTTGCTATATTTTCAGGGATTTTTGAAAGGTCGATCTTTATCTGTTCGTCATCACCGTCACCCTCACCTGTAAGGTTGTCGCCCATATGTTCAACAGAGCCTGACTTGTGCTTGAGGTTTCCGTAGAAGATGAACTCCTGATCTGTAGGGCATTTTCCGTTTTCTCCGACCATGAATACAGAAGCATCAAGGTCAAAGTTTGCACCTGAATCAAACGCATTAACGTCCCAGCCAAGACCTATCATAATGTTTTTAAGTCCCGGATTTCCCTTTGTTAAGTCGACCTTTTGTCCTTTTGTCAAATTGATTGGCATTTTTCTTTCCTCCTGTTAATTATTTTTATTATTATTTGGCATATGATAAGACTTATTAAATTCTGTTTTAATAGTCTCAAGTCTTGCTTGGTCTTCAACCCTCTTTTTGCGGGCATCGTCCTGAATTCTTCTTGTTTCGTCAATTCCGCTTACAATGGTTCTCCATGTAGTTTCAAGCGTTTCAATCTTAACTGAGCTGCCGGAAGAAAGTCTTGCAGCCATTTTTGAAGTTTCAACCGTATTTGCGGCATTTTTCAGCAGCATTTCATTTGTTTTCTGGTCGAGTGCTGCCATTGCTTCAGCCTGAACCTTCTGGCGTTTCAGCAGTATTGCCTGAGCAAGTGCCTGCTTGAACACAGGGAGAGTAACAATAAATGCTGAATTGATTTTTCTTACAAGATTCATATTTGTAAATTCCATTGTTTTTATCATAGGAATAGACTGCATTGCAACATTTTCCGCAACTCTTAAATCCTGAGTTCTCTGTTCAAGCATCATAAGAGCCTGTTCGAGATTGGTTATTTCAAACTGAATTGAATTATCACCTGTTGAAGCCATATCTCCCTTTCTTTTTTCAATATATGCTTCAAGCTCTCGGCAGCCCTGTTCACCTGCTAAAATATACTTTACAAGCTGGTGATAATATTCTACATTTGCATCAAACATCTGGTCGAGTTTTCTGTTTGACTGTTTTATTTCGTCCTCATACTTTTTAAGCTGAACGTAAACCTTGTCAACCTCCTCACCCATTGTATGATATTTGGCAAGAATTTTCTCAAGCTGTTTTTTCATATTGCCGAAGATGCGTCCAAAAAGACTTGGATCTTCCTTGATTTCGTCAATATCGAATTTTTCCATGATTTTTGAAAGCGTTACAAGCATCTGGCTTGATTCATCAAGTTGTGACATGTTCATGCTGTTAAGTACAACATCGGAAGCTTTTGATATTTCATCAGCCGCCTCTGAGCCGAAAGATACAATGCTTTCAAGGTTATCAATTTCAATCGTACTTACAATAGCGTCAACTTCAGGTGAATTTACCAGTTCTGTATTCATCTGCTGACGGTCTGCAACTATGTCGTAGCTTGTTACAGCTTCAATCTCCTGTTCAGGAATAACAACTGTGTCTATTTGTGTTTCTTCAGTTTTTGGTTTTGCTTTTGAGAAGTCCAATCCCATTTTAAACACCCCTTCTGAATAATTTTTTATGCCATGGCTGGCGTGAAACATTTGATATATGTGAGAAATCAGGAATCTGCAAATCATAAACGTATTCACCGATCTGATGTTCTTCAATAATTTGCTGTGTGTAGTATTCTTCTATGTTCTGATAGCCTGTCGGAATAAAGAATACAACATCAAATCCGATAAGACTGAGAAAGGCAATTACTACAGCCTCCTCAAAACTGATAATGCTTTCGCATGTATTTATATAAATAAGCTTTGGATTTTTCTTTGTAAAGTCAAAGTTCTGGATTTTCCTTATAAGCTTTTGGTCTATGTTAAGCAATGATGATATTATTGTATATTCAGTACCGTTTTCAAAGGTACCTTTAATCAGCCTGCGGTTAATAAGTGTTTCTATTTTATCAAATATATATTCCTGCACTTCATTGCGGAGTACAGTATATTTATAATATTTACACTCTTTAATTTTACTGCGTAAAAGTTTGCCGTTCTTCCAGAATGAAACTGCAAACTGCTTTATTTGATTTACCTCAGATGAGCCGTATTTGCCTGCCCTCATTACAACAGTATCAGGCGTAATAAGAGCCTTTACAGACTGCCAGTAAGCAGTTACATTTCTGTCCTTAATGCCCGAAACCTTTGAAAGAATAACGGGTATGGTGACTTCATTATTTTCTGTTGAAAAGCTTGGACGATATTTAAGCTCCTGATCCCATAAAATTGCAATTTCCTCATACATTGTTTTAAGTATTACGGTATTTGCTTTGGAATACTGACGGTTTCTGTACATTCCCGAGTCCTGATACATAAGCGTGTCAAGCTCACGTTCGGCATGATAAGCTGTAGTGCCGACAGAAACGGTTGAATTGCTGTCAGGGAATTTTGATACGCTCAGCGAATTCTCATAGTTAAATTCTTTTAATCTGCTGTCAGTTAAACAGCATTTCATGTTAAGGTCGGGAACGAGTATGATTACGTCAACAGGGAGCTTTGAAATAAGCTTTACAAACATTGCCTCACAATTGTTTTTACAGCCTCCAAGCATTACAAAACAGCTTATATCTCCGACAGACCAATTTGAAAGAAGTGCAGACTGATAGCGTTTCAGCCAGCATAACACATAAACAGCGTCATTTATAAGTCTGTTGAGTGAGAGCTTTTCAGCTTCGGCATCTTTTAACAGAACACTGATAAATTCATACCGCATAAGCTGTTGGAGCTGATTATTATTTGCATAAATAATATTATGCGACAAATCAGACAATGCATTTTCCGCACTGTTATAATTCTTTCTGTTAATATCAGCTATTTCATCGGTAGTAGGCAGGGGTATTTCACGATTAAGTGAAAGAAATCTGCGTTTCGAGGCTTTAAGCTCCAGATTAAAGCTTATAAGCTCATTAATGTAAGTACATTTATCATAAGCACCGTTAATGCGGTAGAAAATTGTATTATATGATGTTTCACTGCTGCCCCTCGTATTAAGAGGAGTAAGAGCATCAAGGAGTCCCTCGCCCTTTGCCCACGAATTTACGGAGCTTTGAAGCTTTGGAGCTGTTCCGAAGGCACTTTCGGCATTATATTGCTTTGCTATTTCCTTTTGCAGAGCTTTTAATGAAAATCCGTCAGGAAATCCAACAGAATTATCTGCTGTATATTTATCGGAAAATTCAGAATTCGGGTCATTTTTAATGTAATCTGCATCACCGCTGTACTCAAGCATTATAATGTCACAGCCTGCTTTTGAAAGTACAGTCAGGAGTAAAAGCTCATATTTTCCCGGAATACCCTCGTATAATATTTTAGGAATATCAGTATTGCCAAGCTTATTGGCAATGCGTTCAAATTTATAGTAAAGCCAGCACATGAATTTAATGTAGGCATTTTTTAGCATATTTTCATTTTTGCCCGAATTTTTTAAGGAAATCAGGGTATCATATATTGATGTGCTGACTATATTCCGCTGATTATCAGTCATTCTGGGCAGCCATTTCCGCAGCTGTTCATTTATAAACGAACAGTCTGTTTTGTAAGCGTTACCTATCATTTCATAATAATAGGAAAGGTTATTTTCATTCGGATTTGGTATTCCGCCTTCTATGATAACGCCGTTTAATCGAGCCGAATTATAATATTTTAAAAGAAAAGCCTTTACAGTGTCAGTGTAATCAGCTATTCTGTAGAAGTATACGCTGTTATTTTCTCTTTTTGAAAGGTCAAGAAAATAGTCGTCAAGGGACGATATTTTTTTATGCTGAAACATTACACGCTTCACCTCTGTAAAAACCCGCATTAATAAATAAATCCGTTTATAAAGTCGTTTATGAATTTATAGCTGACTGCCAGATTGATATTTTGTCCGCTGTCAATACCTGCCGTGCTTATTCCTATTACCTCACCGTACATATTAAGCAAAGCACCGCCTGAGCTTCCATGTGATGTCGGGGCTGTATACTGTATCATTTCAACGCAGTCAATTGTTCTGAAGCCTGAAATAATGCCGTCTGAAACGGTATTGAAAAGTCCAAGCGGACTTCCTATTGCAACAACCCTCTGACCTCTTGCAAGCTTTTCTCCATGATAAAATTTAAGCGGAACAAGCTCACGTTCTATTTTAATTACAGCAAGGTCCTGAATGGTATTGTATTTTACGATTTCATCTGTTTCATATATTCTGTCATCATCTTCAATTTTAACGGAATAAAACATTCCGCCTCTGGCAACATGATTGTTTGTAAGGATAAATCCGCTTCTTCCAATCATAATGCCCGAACCGCTGCCGATAACTTCGCCCTTTTCGTTGTGTATGGCAATAAGGACAACAGATGACGCTGATTTTGCCAACTCCTCTATCGACTTTTCACAGCGTAAGCCTTGCCCTTTATTGTTTGAAAAATTATGAATATTATTCCTTTTTGACATTGGTCTTTCAGGTAAAATAATTTTAATTTTGTTTTCTGAACTGCCGTTTACAATGTTACTGCTTGTCTTATCCGGAAATTTACGGCAGTCGTATGCATTTATGTGAAATTCTCTTTTTTCACCCATTACAAATGAGCTTGAAAGATGCAGGCGTTCTGCCGCAGAATCTATGTCCTTTTCACATTGTATGAGCAGAATGTCGAAATCAATTAAAGCAAGAAGATAGCAGAAAAGGTATTCATGTATTCCGCTTACATTTTCAAATATGACCTTTGCGTTATATTCAGAATCAAACTTGAATGAGAGCTTTTCGCAGATGCAGTCAAGCCAGAACATCAGCTTTATGCAGAAGTTCCTTTCAATAGTCTGAGTTGCGTTTGAGCGAAATTTTAAAAAAATATCCCGCACCAATTGTATTGAACGGTCAACTGATGAATTATTATATATGTATTTTGTATGCAGGTCACGAAAATTATTTTTTATCCATACTTCATAGCATTTGGAGTAAAAATCAATATCATTGTTCAGATTAAGCTTAGGAAAATTATCTGTTCGCAGGTAAAAAAGCTTTTCAGCAGTTCTGCCGGACAAGAAATAATCTGTTTTTTCAACATCTTCAGCCAATGAACTGTAATAACCTATTAAACGTACAAAGCATAAGTTTCTGCTTTCAGGCAGATTTCGCCTGTTATAGCAGCAAAAATCCGAAAATGATTTAATTTCCGCATTATTGGTTCTTATGCCCGGTAATTCTTCCATACAAACACATACCTTTTCAAATAAGTTACTGGTTTAATTTCTGTAGGCAACACCGTAAAGTCACGTTATATTGCACATGATTTTCTCACCATACGACAAGTATACTTTGGGAAATTCCATGCAATCTGACGAAAAATATATCTGCGTTTCTGCCGTACAATCCTTGTGTGGTGTTACCCTTATTTTTACTTTATTGATTATATGTTATTATACAAAATTCTACAGGTTTTGTCAATAGTTATAAATAAATAATATCCCGCCATACAGCAGATTAAGGCAACACCGCACAAAACTGTAAAATGAGCCTTATGCGGTGTTGCTTTAAAGTAACATATATACTAACGGGAAGTTTGTGTCAATAAAAAAGTCACTTTTGACCATAATATCAAAAGTGACTTTGCAATGCATTTAAAGTACTGCTTTTTTTACCATAAATAACTCGTCTTTACTGATGCAGTGCTTAAACTGCGGACTGTCTATCATGGCAAGACATTCGTCAAGGTCTACCCAGCAAACCTCTGCCACCTCTGACTCCTGAAGCACAAGCTTTGACAAATCAACAGGGTGGTGATAAATGTATACGGCAGTAAGCTCACGGTCCCAGTATTTTTCGGACTTGTATTCGCTTGAATGCATACCTATAAATTCAAGCTGTTTAAGCTCCGACTTTATACCAAGCTCCTCATAAAGCTCTCTTACAGCACTTTTTCTGTACTCTCCGCCCTCTGTAACATGACCTGCCGCTGAAACGTCATAGCAGTTCGGGTGAAGCTCCTTGCAGGCTGCTCTTTTCTGCAAAAGCACATAAACGCCTATATCTGTTGTTTTTACAATCCATACATGCGAGGTCGGGTGCAGGTCGCCGTCCTCATGAATTAAGGTTCTTGGCTTAGACTTGTGAGTAAGATTGCCGTTTTCATCAATGATATTAAGAAATTCGTCCTCTTTTATTTCTAAAAGTACTTCTGACCTGTTCAGGCTTATATTTGTAAACATGCTGACTGCTTCGTTTATGGTTTCGTTTTCCAAGTCGTCATTTGAAATGTAAAGGTTTATGCTTAGCGGTTTGGAAATGCTTTTAAGAAACTCCTCCGCACTGCTCAAAACGGCGTCAGGTTCTTCATCAAGGGAAAGCTTTGATGAAATCTCAGACAAAATTGTACTTCTGTCCGACTTCTTATTTAATATAATATCACAAGTATCCATATAAAACTCCATAAAAATTTTTCACCTTAAAGGCTGAAAATAATGCCGCACAAAATCCATGCGGTTATATCTTAATATTCTGCCGTTGTTATTATATACCACAGCTGAAATAAAGTCAACACTTTGCTTTGCTTTATTTTAAGGCAACACCAAATAACATATTTTTAAGGACTTTATACATTGCTGATGCATAGCTTGTTTATATTCTTTTGTGCAAATATTTTTTAGTTTTACAATTTTTTACATAAAAAGTATTGACATTCATTTTAATATGTATTATTATAATTAGTATAATTTATTAGCATTAATAATATAATAATTTGATTAATATTTGTCTTTCTCTGTACTGCTGCATGCTGGGAATGATAAATATAAGGCAACTATGTACAGTATTTGTGCAGTGCTGCAATAATTATGTAAGGAGGATTTTTATGAAACTGAAAGGAAGCTTTATGACTGCGGCTACATTAGGACTTGGCTTATCTCTGGGAACAGGTGTTTTTGCCTTTGCGGCAGAATCAGGAAAGGAGGCAGCAATATACTCTGATACTGAAATGACTAAAAATGTTGTTCAGGAAGAACCAAATGTATATCGTACTAACAGCAGCGGCGAAACATACGGAAGCAGTGCAAATGCTCTGTATATTGAGGATTTTCCTGATTTAATGGCTGTTATAGGCGATAATGGCAAAGAAGGATATGTCCGCACTATTGATATGATTGGAGAAGCACCTGCCTCACCTGAAGAAGCCTTGAAAATTCAGGAAAACTCCGCAAAACGAGGAAACCCTCCAACCATTATAAATGTATATGATTCAGACGGAAAGACTGTTATCGACACATATACCATGCAGAACAGCAAATAAAATCTATAAAACAAACGGCGGCTTATTCAGCCGCCGTTTTACTATAAATAACTATCTTTGATTGCATACTATTTACAAATGCTTTAATGTATGTTATAATAATACAAACAAATAATCGGAGGTTTTTATGGAATTTGATATTGAGCGAATGATGCTTCGTCTTATTGGCAGAGTTGAAGAACTTGAAGAACGTATTAAATCCCTTGAAAAACAGCTGAACTTACAAAGCGACTGTTCTGACAGTAATTCCGATGAAATGCCGTCAGAAATTAAAACTAATGCCGATATTCGCAAGGCTGTTTACTTATTGTCTATTCAGGAGAAAATCACTGAAAAGGAAGTTGAACAATTTGTAAATCCTGCATGGTGCAATGAGCATTTTCATTTGAATTTTCCTTTGCTCAGGGACTTTGAGTTAGGAAGATTTGATGAAAATGGCTATCCTCGCTATTGGAATACTACTGTTTATATCTGTGGAAAGGAGTATTTTATTTGCTCACAATGGTATCCGCATAACAGGAATTATTTTTCACAGTGGCTGCAGGAAAAATTAAAAAATTAGCAATTATTTTGCGTTGAATACTAACTGCTTATTTAGTATATTTATTTTTACTTATAATTTTTGTATGTATTTTATACATACAAAGAAAGGAGCTTGTTAATGAATGAGCAAAGTCAAATTATTGCCGAAACCCTTGCAGAACTTGAAAAGCGTATTTCCGAGCTTGAAAAACGTGTAGATTCATTGGAAATACAGGTCAGCAATGAAATGAATGGAAAGGAGGAGCTTTTGGTGTGATTGAAACCGTAATATCTGTATTTGGTCTTATTTGTGCCATTACACTTTTTGTTTTTCGTATAATTGCAGAAAAATCTGTTGATAATCGGAAAAAAGAGATTGAAAGGGTTAGGGGTGAAATACTAAAGGAGAGATATAACAGAAGATTAAAAAAGATTCAAATTGAAAGGGAAATAACCGGAAAGAAGTCAAAAATAAAACAAATTGAATTGCTTATGCAGGAACATTCAGATGATGATATTAAAAAAAGCTATAAAAATGATATTATTAATCTGCAAAAGGAAATAGATTTCTTAAAAGTTGAAGAAAAAGAAATTGATGATTTAATAAACAATGAAAAAAGCAAATAAAAATTGGAGGTTTTATTATGAAAAGGATTAATTTATTTATTGGGGTTCTGTTAGTTTTATCGGTTTTTACAGGCTGCGAATCAAATAAGCAAACTAATAGCTCAAGTTCTTATAATTCCGAGAAAAGCTCACAAACAAAAATTGAAACGACTGTTGAAAAAACTACTTCTGCTCCTGATACACAGGCAACAACAATTCAAACAGAACCAACCACAGAAAAGCCGACTGAACCACCGACAGAGCCACCAACTGAACCGCCTACAGAACCACCAACTGAAAAGCCGTTCAGTGAATATCGAACCGATATTACATATGACCAGCTTGCAAGAACACCGGATGATTATAAAAATGAGGATCTTGTGTTAAGAGGTAAGGTTATTCAGGTTATTGAAGGTGTTAAATCTAGAGAACTTAGGATTGCAATTAACAGTGATTATAATTGTGTAGTGTATGCATTGTATGAGTCTAAGGATACACCAAGGATTTTGGACGATGATTTGATTACACTTTATGGACGTTCACTTGGTTTAACAAGTTATAAAACAGTATTGGGTAGTAAGATAACACTTCCACTTATTGAGGTTAAGAATATTGAAAATAATACATCATCATTTGATGTAACAACAGAAAAGGATAAAATAGAAGCATTAGGACAATATTACATTAATCAATATAGATTTGATCATTTCCTTATTCCATTTATAAATAATTCGGATAAAACAATGGAAGTGTCCTGTAATATTACAGCATATGACATTAATAATAATTTAATAGGAACTACTTCTAAAACAGTAAAAGCTATTGGTTCAGGTTGTAAATCAATTATTTATGGTGTAAGCGAACACAGTGCAGATGTAGCTAGATTTGATTATGAATTTTCTGTAAAGCAAAGTGAACGGTATATGGATGTTTTGTCAAATTTAAATTATGATATATCTTACACCGATTCCAAAGCAATAGTTAGTATTACAAATAACGGTGAAAATCCAGCACAATTTCTTGAATGTCATACTTTGTTTTTCAATAATGGTGAACTTGTTGATATTGATAAGAAGTATATTGGTGATAGTGATCATGAAATTAAGAAAGGTAATACAGAATACAAAGAATTTACAACACGAAATGATTTTAATGATGTACAAGTATTTTTCACATCATATTATCATTCATAACAAACGGCGGCTTATTCAGCCGCCGTTTTACTATATTACTTAAAGTAAGCTACACCGCTTTCAAAAATCTTCTGGTCTTTATTGCCCTGAACATTTTTGCAGATAAAGCTGCCTTTACGTTCACTGTGTCCCATTTTACCGAATACACGTCCGTCAGGAGAGGTGATACCCTCAATAGCATCAATAGATGTATTAGGATTATATCTGATATCCATAGTAGGCTTGCCGTCCATATCAACATACTGAGTAGCGATTTGTCCATTATTAGCAAGACGCTGGATAAGACTGAGCGGAGCAACAAATCTGCCCTCACCATGAGAAATCGGGATAGTGTGAATATCGCCGACCTCACAGCCGTAAAGCCAAGGTGATTTATTTGATGCGATTCTTGTATTTACCATCATTGACTGGTGACGTGCAATAGTATTGAATGTAAGCGTAGGTGATTCATCAGTCATGTCAACAATTTCACCGTATGGTACAAGGCCGAGCTTGATAAGTGCCTGGAAACCGTTGCAGATACCGAGCATAAGACCGTCACGATTTTTAAGAAGTTCGTGGACAGCGTCCTTAATCTTAGGATTGCGGAAGAATGCCGTAATAAACTTACCGCTTCCCTCAGGCTCGTCACCGCCGCTGAATCCACCCGGAATCATAATAATCTGTGAATTCTTGATAGCCTTTTCGACCTGTTCAACAGATGATTCAATATCACCTGCGGATAAGTTCCTGATAACAATGGTTTCTGCAATTGCACCTGCCTTTTCAAAAGCTCTTGCTGTATCGTATTCACAGTTTGTACCGGGGAATACAGGGATAAGAACTCTTGGCTGAGCTGCCTTGATTGCAGGAGCAAGTCTTTTTGTTGAAGGATATACATAAGCTTCAGGAGTAGTTTCTGTTGTTTTTATTCTGCATGGGAATACAGATTCAAGCTTGCCCTCCCATGTTCTCTGCAATGCGTCAAGATTGATTGAATAATCAAAGTTCATAATCTTGTATTCAGACTTTGTTACGCCGATTACATTTTCGCTCTGCTTAGCAGCACCGTCAAGTTCAATTATGAATGCACCATAGCAAGGCTTAAACAGCTGTTGAGCTGAAAGCTTTGAAGTAAATTCAAATCCGAGCTTATTACCGAAACACATTTTTGCAATGCCCTCAGCAACACCGCCGTAGCCGATTGTCCAGACTGCCTTGGCACGTCCGTCAGCAATAATTTCTTCAACTTCATCAAATACAGTCTTGATGCTGTTAAAATCAGGAAGTCCGTTTGCGTCATATTCAGGTGTAATCATTATAACCTGACTGTCAGCAGACTTGAATTCTGTTGAGATAACCTTATCAGCCTTAGCTGTTGATACTGCAAATGAAACGAGTGTAGGCGGAACGTCAATCTGTTCAAAAGTACCTGACATTGAGTCCTTGCCGCCGATAGCTCCGCAGCCCATTTCAAGCTGAGCCTTGAATGCACCGAGAAGTGCTGCAAGAGGCTTGCCCCATCTCTTAGGGTCATTCTGTGTTCTTTCAAAGTATTCCTGGAATGTGAGCCAGCATTTCTTGTATGAACCGCCTGCTGCAACTACCTTTGCGATAGATTCTATTACAGCAGTCATAGCTCCGTGATAAGGACTCTTTTCAGCAATAACAGGATTATATCCCCAGCCCATGATTGAACAGGTATTTGTTTCGCCATTGAGTACAGGAATCTTTGCAGCCATAGCCTGTGAAGGAGTAAGCTGATATACACCGCCGTAAGGCATGAGAACTGTTCCCGCACCGATTGTTGAGTCAAACTTCTCAACAAGACCCTTCTGTGAGCATACATTGAGGTTAGCCATAAGCTCTGTCCATGAATCAGCACAGTCAGTTATTTCTACCTTGCTTTCATTCGTAGGTTCTTCAATTGTAATATCTGTATATTTTGACGCACCGTTTGAGTTAAGGAACTCTCTTGAAAGGTCAACGATTGTGTTTCCGTTCCAGTTCATTTTAAGACGTGGTTCTTCAACAACATCAGCAACGAGAGTAGCTTCAAGGTTCTCTTTCTTTGCCTCCTCCATGAACTTATCGAGGTCCTCAGGAGCAATAACAACAGCCATTCTTTCCTGAGATTCACTGATTGCAATTTCAGTTCCGTCAAGGCCGTCATATTTCTTAGGAACAGCGTTCAGATTAATTACAAGACCGTCAGTAAGCTCACCGATAGCAACTGATACACCGCCTGCACCAAAGTCATTGCAGCGTTTTATCATCTTTGTAACTTCAGGATTTCTGAAAAGTCGCTGAAGCTTTCTTTCCTCAGGCGGATTACCCTTTTGAACCTCTGCACCGCAGTGTTCAAGTGATTCAAGAGTATGTGATTTTGATGAACCTGTTGCACCGCCGCAGCCGTCACGGCCTGTTTTGCCGCCGAGAAGAACTACAACATCTCCGGGTACAGGTGCTTCACGTCTGATGTTTTCAGCAGGAGCCGCACCTACAACTGCACCGATTTCAAGACGCTTTGCAACGTATCCTGGGTGATAGATTTCCGAAACATGACCTGTTGCAAGTCCTATCTGGTTGCCGTATGAGCTGTAGCCGTTTGCCGCACCAACAGTAATCTTTCTCTGAGGAAGCTTGCCGTTAATTGTATCTTCAACAGGTACAAGCGGATTTGCCGCACCTGTTACACGCATTGCCTGATATACATATGAACGTCCTGAAAGCGGGTCACGGATAGCACCGCCAAGACAGGTTGCCGCACCGCCGAAAGGTTCAATTTCAGTCGGGTGGTTGTGAGTTTCGTTTTTGAACATGAGAATCCAGTCCTCAAGCTCGCCGTCAATGTCCACCTTGATTTTTACGGAACAAGCATTAATTTCCTCACTCTCGTCAAGGTCAGGCATAAGGCCGTCAGCTTTGAGCTTTTTAGCGGCAAGGGTAGCAATATCCATGAGAGTTACTGGCTTTTCTTCACGTCCCAGCTCTTTTCTTACATTAAGGTACATATCATAAGTTTCCTTGATGTAAGGAGTTTTTATATCCACATTTTTTACATTTGTAAGGAAAGTGGTGTGACGGCAGTGGTCAGACCAGTATGTGTCAATCATTCTGATTTCTGTAATTGTAGGATTTCTTTTTTCAGTATTTCGGAAATAATCCTGACAGAACTTAATATCATCGAAATCCATAGCAAGTCCGAACTTTTCAATAAATGCGTTAAGACCTGCATCATTGAGCATGATAAAGCCTTCAAGCTCCTCAACGGTAGTAGGAATATCATATTTTGTATCAAGAGTCTTGAATGTTTCAAGAGAAGCCTCACGGCTTTCAACAGGGTTGATAAGATATGATTTCAGCTTATCAAATTCAGCGTCTGTAATATTTCCGCTGATAATGTAAACTCTTGCATTTTTAACACGGCATCTTTCGCCCTGTCTTAAAATCTGGATACACTGTTCACAGCTGTCGGCTCTCTGGTCAAACTGTCCGGGGAGGTACTCAACGGCAAAAACTCGTTCACTTCCGCTGAGCTTTGGCAGTTCGGTATATGTAACGTCAACGGCAGGCTCTGAAAAAACTGTATTTACAGCGGCTTCAAAGTCCTCCTGACTAAGATTATCAGCGTCGTATCTGTTAAGAATTCTGATTCCAGATATGCTTAATCTTAAAGCAGTCTGAACGTCGTTCAGTACAGATTGTGCCTCAACGGCAAATTCCGGTTTCTTTTCAACATAAATTCTGAATACAGACATTATTAATGCTCCATTTCTCCGCAAAATGAATGTTCTCGTTTTTCTCTGCTGTTTTGCGGAACAGCACTGTTCTGCTGCTGAATCGGCTCACCGAAACAGCAGTCGGAATCACTCCCTTTTATTTTAACACAAAAAATCTCATTACGCAAACTTTTTTTACAATTTTCTCTGTCAATTTTTATTAATGTATAATCGGGGGCATGTCCCTGATGAAATTCTGTGCAGTTTTCACGCTCAAACAGTACGGAAACCGTTTTGCCAATAAGGGATTTAAGGTATTCTGACTGTTTTTTCTTCATAGCGTCAGTCATTTTATGCCAGCGTTCTGTTTTGACCTTTTCAGGAACTTGATTTGCCATTCTGTCAGCTGCAGTTCCCTTTCTGCGTGAATATCGGAAAACGTGTACCTTGCTGAAACCTGTTTTTTCAGCAAATGCAAGCGACTGTTTAAAGTCCTCGTCTGTTTCATCGGGGAAACCGACCATTATATCGGTAGTGACTGCACATTCAGGGAATTTTCTTCTTATGCGTGATACAAGGTCAGCATATTCTTCTGCGGTATACTTGCGGTTCATGGCTTTCAGAGTACGGTTGCATCCGCTTTGCAGGGATAGATGAAACTGCGGACAGAATTTCTTTTCCTTTGCAAGACGTTCCAATTGTTCATCAGACATCATTTCAGGCTCAAGAGAACCAAGCCGCACTCGTTCTATTCCGTTTATTCCGCAGCATATTTCAACGGCGTCCGCAAGAGTAAGCCCGTATTCCTTGCCGTAAAATGCAAGGTTTATTCCCGAAAGCACGACCTCCTTAACACCGTTTTCCGCTATTTTTGAAACCTCGTCTTTCAGCAGTTCAGGCGGCTTTGAACGGCATCTTCCTCGGGCAAACGGGATAATGCAGTAACTGCAGAACTGATTGCAGCCGTCCTGAATTTTAACGAAAGCTCTTGTATTGTCTTTGAATTCAGTACAGGTTATGCATTCGTATTTATCGTCCTTGGTGTATTCAGAGAGAAGTATGGTACGATTTCTGAAAGCAAAGAAATCGTCAACAAGCTGAACAAGCCTTGAACGCTCCTTTGTACCAATGATTATATCAGCGTCTGTAACAGCGGAGGCTTCTTCTTTGAATGCCTGAGGATAACAGCCTGTCAGTGCAATAACTGCGTCAGGAAGTGCCGTTCTGATTTTCCTTAAAGCCGTCAGCACTCTGTTATCGCCTGAAGATGTGACCGTACAGGAATTTATGACAACAACATCTGCATTTTTATATTCCTTAACGGCTGTATATCCTGAGCTTTCAAATGCTGATTTCATGCATTCCGTTTCATAATGATTTACTTTGCAGCCAAATGTAAGAAAAAAAACAGTTTTCATTATTTCAATCCTTATTTTAATTTGCCTTGGGAAGCACCGCATAAAGATTGTGCGGTATTGCTCTCGGTTTATATATCATGCACAAAATCAACATATTCATATTGTGCATATACTACAATTATCCGTAGTGAATAAAATCGCTTTTAAAAGGCATACTTTCATTATACTAAATTGCTGAAAATAACGCAAGCCTATTGACTTTAATTCCGTTTAGTGATATTATTTAATTGCAGTAAAAACTGCATCATATTAATAAAAGATAAACATCTCGGGAGGTAAGAATTATGACTAAAGTAATGGTTTCACTTCAGGCAATCAATGATGTTAAAGAATTTGTAAATATCGTAATGCGTTATGATTTCGATATTGACCTCGTATCAGGAAGATACGCTGTTGACGCTAAGTCAATTATGGGTATTTTCAGCCTCGACCTTTCAAAGCCGATTGAACTTGATGCTCACACTGATGATGCAGATAAATTCTTAAAGGATATTGATAAGTTTATTATTAAGTAAAAGCAGTAAGCACAAAGTCTTTAGACATTCCTCGTGCGGTATTGCTAAAGACTTTGCAACAGAGCGTGTCTGACAGATGCATGCTCTGAGTGTAAAAAAAGGCGGTATGACGTTAAGTCATGCCGCTTTTTTGATATATATCAGGATTCAAGATAGGATTCAAGCAGGAGAGATGATATATTAAGTCTGCCATATTCACCTTTTCGTGCATTTCTTTCTGCCTCATCTTCTGTAACAACACCATTTTTCAGTGCAGTAAGAATTGAATCGTCAGACATTTCAAGCAGCTCATACTTATCAAGTCTGCTTAAATTTCCTGCATTATATTGCTCGATATTGTACTTTGCAATAATAGAGTCGGGACGTGAAAAACAGAGAATTGCAAACATAACCGTAAATGCTGCGGTACACCATTGAGAAATGTTCATATTCGGTTTAAACTGCTTTATGATGATAAATATAAACATAATGCCGCATAAAATCATAAACCAGCTTGTATATACTCTTAATTGAGTAAGACCGTATTCAGAAATGTAAAGCACCATTTTGCTCATTGAAGCGGCTATGATAAAAAGTGTAAATCCGCACAAAACAGTGGTGTATATTTTAAGGGCAAGCGGCTTTTTCTGTCCTCCGTTTTTAGCAGTCAGGTTCATAAAGACTATGACTCCGAGGTTTATGACTGTTATTACTGCAAGCTCAAAGAAACCTTTTCTTGCGTATTCCGAATAGCTGTAGCCGTCAGGCAGATTTCCGAGAAATGCAGACAAAAGATAACTTGTTTGCGAGATTATAAAGATAACATATAAAAAGCATATGGGTGTTACAAACGAATAAATGGCGGCATTTTGTATATTTCTGTAGCTCTGCATTTTTTCTATGCAAGCTTTTTCGTCAAGGATATTAAGCTCCTTACGGTTTGTATTGGAGTAAATCATTCCAAAGAAATAGCAGCTGCATGGGATTGTAATGGCAAGCTTGAAAACAATAAATCTGAAATTATACGGAATAATGAATTTTGCAATTTCTGAAAACATCTTTGAAATGTTTTCGTCTGCCGACATGAGAAGTAACAATACCACAAGGGTAAGCGGAACGGCGGCAATAAGGCCCAAAATAATCGGACGCAGTTTGCCTGTATTTTCAGGGTCTGATTTAAATGACTTCAAAGCTTTTGTTTCAGCGTCAAATTGAGATACAGGATATTCAAAAATCGACTTTTTCAATGCAAACGGCAAAAATCGTTCAAGCTGATTTTTCTGAGCTGAAACAGAGTAAATAAAGTATGAATTAAGAATAAAAAGGAACACAAGATTTAAGAATTTTATAAATCCGTTGTCGGTTATTGAAAAAACAGTGCTGAAAAGATAAAGCAGAACGGCAATTTTTTTATTTACTCCTGAAATGCTGAAATTCTTTTTTCTCAGCATTATAATTGACGCTGTGGTTATGCAGATAAAAAGTCCTGTAGTAATAAATCCTGTCGTATTAAATAAGGCAAAATGTATGAAGCAGTACGTTAAGATAAAGGCAATCAGCGAGAATACTTTTTCACTTTTTGTAAAGGTAAGCTCCTTCTTTTTTGGGGTTTGGGGTGATTTCACTCCCTGCGGTTCAATTTTGTCCAATTCGATTTCGCTGCTGTTCATTTCGGTTAAATCAGCCATAATTTCCTCCTTTACTCCTCACTTTGCCATTCGAGAATATCACCCGGCTGGCATTCAAGAGTTTCACATATTTTGTCAAGAGTTGAGAACCTCACTGCTTTTGCCTTGCCTGTTTTTAAGACGGAAAGGTTTGCAGGGGTTATTCCGATTTTTTCTGAAAGCTCATTAGAGGAGATTTTTCTTTTAGCCATCATAACGTCAAGATTTACAATTATAGGCATTTAAGCACCTCCAATCAGATTGTGAAGTCATTTTCAGATTTTATTTCCACTGCTTTTTCAAACACATTTTTAAGTACACGCATTACCAGACCAAACATAAATGACAGAAATGCTGCAAATAAAAAGATATACCGCCAAAGTCCGAAAATGAGAAGTGAAACAGATGCAAGCATGAACATCCATGAAATTCTTCTCAGACAAGCTGTGTTTTTTTCAACAAAAACCTCATTTTTATTTATATTTTCCAAAAGAACATATAATGACCTCATGGCAATTAAGGCAAAAAACTCGCAAATATATATTGATATACACATTGGAATTACAATTTTGTTTCCTAACAGTCCCTCTCCAACTGAAATATCCTGATACCATTCAGCAATAGACGGGATAAAAAAGGTAATCAGAATAATCATGGCAGTCATAACGACAGTCAGTATCCTTGATAAAAACAGAGATTTTGTTTTTGTCCACATAAAAATGCTCCTTTCTTCATGTTAATATCAGTATACTATAAGCATTACTAATTGTCAATAGTTTTTTATCGTTTTTCAATAATTTTTTTCTGTTTATTAATTTTAATGTTGAAAATCAGCGTAATATGTGTTCGTCAAAAACCGCCAAAAAATTCGGTTGACTTTTCTTGATTGTGTGTTATAATTGTAGTACGGATAAGGCAGTATGCACAAGACTGCTGAATGTGTTTTGTGTGTTTCCGCCATAAACATTTTACAAGTAAAGGAAAGGAGATAATCGCTTGAACGAAAAGGAATTTTATCTTGAAACAATAAGCAAGATACCAAAGGTCAATAATCAGGAACGTGTGGCAGAGATTTTTTATGACTTTTTACAGCTTCAGCATCTTTATGATTCCGCAATAGAAATTGTCAAAACCCAGCTTAATATACTTGATAATGAATTCGGAGTCAAGTTTCAAAGAAATCCTATACATAGTATTGAAAGCCGTCTGAAATCACCGCAGTCGATAATTGAAAAGCTGCAAAAAAAAGGACTTCCCATAACAACCGAAGCAGCAAGAAGAAATTTGCTTGATATGGCGGGAATACGTGTTGTATGCTATTATATCGACGATATATATTCGATTGCCGAGCTTTTAAGCTGTCATGATGACTTCGTGACGATAAAAACAAAGGATTATATTTTAAATCCTAAAAAAAGCGGCTACAGAAGTTATCATATGGTAATAAATGTGCCTGTATATCTTTCAAACTGCAAGCAGTATGCTCCTGTTGAGATTCAGATAAGGACGATTGCTATGGACTTCTGGGCCAGTCTGGAGCATCAGCTTAAATATAAAACACAAAATGAAGTATCTGCGGATCTTGCTGCCGAACTGCGTAAATGTGCAGATACAATTGCTGAAACAGACAGTAAAATGCAGGATATTTTTTTACAGCTAAGTGATATTGAATAGAAAAAGTAAACGCCGCACATATTTTGTGCGGCGTTATGCGTTATAAGGATAGGAATAATTCGTGTATGCGAAGGTCATCGGTCAGTTCGGGATGAAAAGCCATTCCAAGCTGATTTTTATATTTTACGGCAGTTATTCTTTCATTTGTTATGTTGAGTATTTCTGCATCATCAGAAAGTACCTCCCGAATATAAGGTGCTCTTATAAAACGCATCGGAAAGTCCTTGATACTGCCGATATTTCCGAAAGCTGAAAAGCTGCCAAGCTGTCTGCCATAAGCATTTCTGCATACTGAAACGGGAAGTGTTCCGAAGAATTTATCCTCACCGTTTACAATATTCTGTGCAAGCAGAATTAAGCCTGCACATGTTCCCAGAACAGGCATTCCGTTTGAGATGCTGTCTTTTATATAATCAAACATTCCAAGCTCTGATATAAGTTTTCTTTGAACAGTGCTTTCTCCTCCGGGAAGAATTAAACGGTCGATTTTATCAGAAATATCAGACTTGTTTCTGATATACACATAATCCGCCGACAGCCTTTCAAGACATTCTGCATGTTCACGAAAAGCTCCCTGAACAGCTAAAATTCCTGTAAGCATTATTTGCCCCTTTCAGCCATGAGAACTGCAATTTCCTGCTCGTTGATTCCTACCATGGCTTCACCGAGATTTTCAGAAAGCTTTGCAATCATGTCAGGATTATCATAGTTTGTAACTGCTTTTACTATAGCCTCTGCACGCTTTGCAGGATCGCCTGATTTGAATATTCCTGAACCGACAAATACGCCCTCTGCACCTAACTGCATCATAAGAGCTGCATCAGCAGGTGTAGCAACGCCGCCTGCTGCAAAGTTTACTACAGGCAGTTTTTTATTGTCATGTACATATTTTACAAGGTCAATTGATACCTGCAAACGCTTTGCTTCTTCAAAAAGCTCATCTTCACGTCTTGATGCAAGCTGAGCAATTTCGCTCTGAATTTTACGCATATGTCTTACAGCCTGAATGATGTCGCCCGTTCCCGGTTCGCCCTTTGTACGAATCATTGAAGCACCCTCGGAAATTCTCCTTAAAGCTTCGCCAAGGTCCTTGGAGCCGCATACGAACGGTACACGAAACTTTGTTTTGTCGATATGGTAAATATCATCGGCAGGGGAGAGAACTTCGCTTTCATCTATGTAGTCTATTTCAATTGCTTCAAGAATCTGTGCTTCTGCAAAGTGACCGATTCTGCACTTTGCCATTACAGGAATACTTACAGCATTTTGAATACCCTTAATCATTGCAGGGTCGCTCATTCTGGAAACTCCGCCTGCTGCTCTGATGTCAGCAGGAATACGCTCAAGAGCCATAACAGCACATGCACCTGCTGCCTCTGCAATTTTTGCCTGTTCAGGTGTGGTTACGTCCATGATAACTCCGCCTTTAAGCATTTGTGCAAGTTCCTTATTTAATTCATAACGGTCATTTTTCATAATAATTCCTCCTGTATTCATTGACAAAAAAGTATATTTATAGTATACTTCAACTGTGAACTTACCGCAATATTCAATTTATGCTTTTTTTATAAGTTCAGACGGAGGAAAAGTATGCTTACTTATGATTTTGATAAGACCAGTTCTGAACCTGTATATGTTCAGATTTATAAGAAAATAAAAAATGATATAGAGCTTGGAGTTATTAAGCCTGATGAAAAACTGCCGTCAAAAAGGGCTTTTTCAGCACATTTGGGTTTAAGCGTCATAACAATTGAAAGTGCATATAATCAGCTGATTGCTGAGGGATATATAAGGTCAGTTTCAAAAAAAGGATATTTTGCTGAGGCTGTTGAAAGGTCAAATCTGCCTGTTAATCCTGAAAAGGCGGCATCTGAAATTGAAAATGTGGCAGAAGACAATAATGAAAATCAGATGTTTCCGTTTGCAATATGGGCAAAGCTTATTCGTGAGGAGCTTTCTTCAAATCAGGATAAGCTCCTGACAAAGCCGCCGTTCGAGGGCGTTTGGGAGCTTAGAAAAGCAATATCAGACCACTTGAACAGCTTTCGCAGCATAAATGCATCTCCGGACCAGATAATTATTGGTGCAGGTACGGAGTATCTTTATATGCTGATAAATCTGCTGTTCGGAAACAATTATATTTTTGCCGTTGAAGACCCGGGTTACTCAAAAATAGCTGATATTTACTCAAATTATAATATAAAGTGTGAAAGAATACCGGTTCAGGATGACGGAATTGACGTTGATTATCTGCGTAAAATCAAAGCCGATGTAATTCATATTTCACCGTCACATCATTTTCCTACCGGAGTCATTACTTCAATCGGAAAGAGATACTCTCTGCTTGAATGGGCATCACAGTCACCTGACCGATACATAATAGAGGACGATTATGACAGTGAATTCAGACTTTCAGGCAAACCTGTTCCGTCACTTTACAGTATTGATGTTATGGATAAGGTCATTTACATGAATACGTTCAGCAAGAGTCTTTCGTCAACAATAAGGATAAGCTATATGGTTCTTCCCATGACCATTTTAAAGAAATTCAAGGAAAAGCTGGGTTTCTATTCATGTGCTGTATCAGCCTTTGAGCAATATACGCTTGCAAGATTTATCAGCGAGGGTTATTTTGAAAAGCACATAAACAGAATGAGGTCGCATTATAAAAAGTGCAGAAACAGTTTGTTTGAGTCCATGAAAAAGTATGAGATTTTCAATGGCTCAGTAATATCTGGTGAAAATTCGGGACTTCACTGTGTTGTAAGGTTTGATACGGAATTAACTGACGAGGAGCTGCTGAACCGTATTACCGAACTTGGCTTTAAAGCCTCACTTATGAAAAAGTATTATTTCGGCAGACAGGAACAGCAGCTCCATACTCTTATTTTCTTTTATTAAGTTGTTAATGAATTGCCTTTATTTTTCTGTGCAGAATTCAACCTTTTTTCCCTCAAGAATCATGTTGGTAGTCCTTACTGCACACATTTTTCCGCACATTGAACAGGTATGTCTGTCAGCAGGCGGAGTGCTTTCAAAATAGCGTCTTGCCTTTTCCTCGTCAAGTGCAACGGAAAACATTTCTTCCCATTCAACCTTGTGACGTGCCTCTGCCATTGCATTATCCCTGTCCTTAGCATGAGGAACTCCCTTTGCGATATCAGCTGCATGAGCAGCAATTCTGCTTGCAATGATACCCTCCTTAACATCTTCAAGGTCAGGCAGTCTTAAATGCTCGGCAGGTGTTACATAGCAAAGGAAATCAGCACCGCTTGCTGCGGCAATTGCTCCGCCGATAGCTGATGTAATGTGGTCATATCCCGGTGCAATATCTGTAACAAGCGGCCCGAGAACGTAGAAAGGAGCATTATGGCATATCCTTTTCTGGAGCTTCATGTTTGCTTCAATTTCATTCATTGCCATGTGTCCAGGACCCTCAACCATTACCTGAACATTCTTTGCCCATGCTCTTTCAGTTAAAGCACCAAGCTCGATAAGCTCAGAAATCTGACCTGCATCTGTACTGTCATCAAGGCAGCCAGGACGAAGTGCATCACCAAGACTGATTGTAACGTCAAATTCATTGAGAATATCAAGAACCTCATCGTAATGTTCATAAAACGGATTTTCATTGCCTGTCATCATCATCCATGCAAAAAGGAGTGAACCGCCTCTTGAAACAATGTTCATTTTTCTCTTGTCACGCATAAAAGCCTCAACAGCACGCTTGTTGATGCCGGCATGGATAGTCATGAAATCAACGCCCTCCTCAGCATGAGCACGAACTACCTTTAAAAAGTCTTGAGCAGTTATTTCAAGCAAATCCTTTTCAAGATATCCGATAGCGTCATACATTGGGACAGTGCCTATCATTGCAGGTGACTTTTCAATAAGCTCTCTGCGGAATGTATTCGTTTTTCCATAGTTGCTCAAATCCATTATTGCCTCTGCTCCAAATTTCAGAGCCATGTCAACCTTCTGCATTTCAACGGAATAATCCTTGCAGTCACCTGAAATTCCAAGATTAACATTGATTTTTGTTCTCAGTCCGCTGCCTATGCCTTCAGGGGAAATGCTTTTGTGATTTATATTGCATGGAATTGCAACTTCGCCTTTTGCCACAAGCTCACGCAGCTTTTCAGGCTCCATGTATTCCTTTTCTGCAACAATTTTCATTTCGGGAGTAATAATTCCCTGTTTTGCAGCGTCCATTTGTGTACTGTATGTTTTCATAATATATATCCTTTCATTCTTTTACGTTATTAATATATTTTGAATTCAAGCCGAACATATGATTTATAGGGCCGCAGCCTGAACCCAGATCAAGCATTGCAGAAATTGCTCCCGATATGTACTCCTTTGCAATTTCAGCAGATTGTTCAATATTCATTCCTTTTGCAAGGTTTGAAGCAATTGCACTTGAAAGTGTACAGCCTGTGCCATGATTATTTTTATTGAATATCCGTTTGCCGCTGAACCATTTTATCTTATTATCGGCAACAAGCAGGTCATCAGCGTCACTTAACCTGTGACCGCCTTTGCATAAAACTGCACAGCCGAATTTTTCGGAGATTATTTTTGCGGCAGTTTCCATATCGGTTTTATTATTAACCGTCATATCGGCAAGAATCGAGATTTCCGCAATGTTCGGCGTTATCAGTTCAGCAAGCGGGAACAGCTCTCTTTTTACGGTTTCAACGGCGGATTTCTCCATCAGCCTTGAACCGCTTGTTGAAATCATAACAGGGTCAGCAACGATATGAACAGCCTTGTAATGTTTTAGTTTAGCGGCAATAACTTCGGCAGAATGTGCTGACGGAATCATACCGATTTTTACGGCATCAGGGAAGATGTCACTAAATATGCTGTCCAGCTGTTTTTCCAGAAACTGCGGAGAAACCTCCGTTATTCCTGTTATTTCCTTTGTATTCTGAGCAGTAAGTGCAGTTATGACGCTCATTGCATAAACACCGTTTGCAGTCATTGTCTTTATGTCTGCCTGTATTCCTGCACCTCCGGAGCAGTCGCTCCCTGCAATAGTTAATGCGGTTTTCAGCTTAACACATCTCCCTGCATATAATTTTGGCTTTTTGTTTTAGCTCCTCAGCAGCTTTTCGGGGATCGGGGGCAGAAAATATTGCCGATACAACAGCAAATCCGCACATTCCTCCGCCGTACAACTCTGACATATTATCAAGCGTAATTCCGCCTATTGCAGCAGCAGGAAGTGACGTTGAGGAGCATATCTCTGCAAGTTTTTCTTTTGTTATACGAAGTGCATTTTTTTTGGTCGGTGACGGAAATACTGCTCCTACACCAAGATAATCCGCACCTGCGGCTTCTGCTGATTGAGCCTGTTCAACAGTTTTTGCAGTTGCACCAATTATAAAATTACTGCCTGCAAGCTTTCGTATTTCCTCTGCGGAAGCATCATCTGTTCCGACATGAACTCCGTCTGCCCCGCTTTTCAGTGCAACAATCGGATTATCATTTATTATAAGCGGAACTTTGAATTTTCGGCATATTTTCTTTACCAATAATGCCTTTTTTATGTAGTCGTCCTCGCTTATGTTTTTTTCACGCAGCTGGAGCATAGTCACTCCGCCCGACAATGCTTTTTCTATTTTATCAAGAAATGTACCCGATTCACAGTCCGAATTATCTGTTATCGCATAAAGTAAAAGCTGTTCTTTATTAAATTTCATTGAGTGACCGCCTTATCTGTTCATAGTATTTTTTTGTGTCATTGCAGCACATAAATCCACTCATTATGCAGACTCCCGCTGCTCCCGAATTTACGGCTGAACGGCAGTTATCCGCATTAATGCCGCCTATTGCAAGTACGGGAATATTCACGCTTTCGCATACATTGTGCAGAAAGTCAAGACCTCTCGGCATAACTCCCTTTTTGCAGTCCGTAGCGAAAATGTGGCCTGCGGCAATGTATGAACAGCCGAGCTTTTCCGCTTCAGCAGCATCACTTTCAGAATGGCATGACGCTCCTGTTTCCGAAAATTCTGCCCTCTCGCTTTCACTGAGTGTACGCAGGATATGCAAAGGCAGGTGTATGCTTTCTGCTCCGAGTTTTTTAGCCGTATTGTAAAAATTGTGGAGAATACATTTCACGTTATGTCTGCCGCATATCTCCATAACACGCTTGGCAGTTTTTTCATAGTCGCTTTCGGACATATCCTTTTCACGAAGAATTATGCCTGACGGTTTACATTCTGCAATTTCATTTATTCTCTGAAAAAAGTCTGCTTTGCAAAGTCTGCGATTTGTAACACAGTAAATATCACACATAAAGGTAATCGTTCAGTACGGGCTGCAAGCCCTCATCGGACATATCATTATACATGGACTTAAAGCTGCGGCTGTCGTTTATTTCAAACTGCTCGTCACCCTCAGCACCGTTCTGCTCCTTTCCCATATATTTGCTTTCATGGTCGCCTATTCCTGTTGAAACACCTGCCGAAACCTTTGTTGCGGCAATTTTAACTATGCCGTTCCTGAAACTTTCGCTTTCTCGGGACGAAACAGTAATTCCAACATACGGCAGGAAAATGCGGTATGCACATATTATCTGACAAAGCTGAGTTTCATGAACGTCCAGAGGATTTATTTTTTCATTGTTTATAATCGGTCTTAAACGAGGACATGACAGTGACATATCAGCATGAGGATATTTCCTTTGCAGGTAATATACATGAAGTGCAGTTGCAAGAGCGTCCTTTCTGAAATCGGAAAGACCAAGAAGTGCAGAAAATGCAACACCCCTCATTCCGCCTCTTAATGCACGTTCCTGAGCATTAAAGCGGTATGGATACACTCTCTTATGTCCCATCAGATGCAGCTGTTCATATCGGTCGGAATCATATGTTTCCTGAAAAACGGTTACATAGTCCGCACCGCATTCGTGAAGATATTTGTACTCATCGGTATTGACAGGATAAATTTCCAGTCCTACCATTCTGAAATATTTTCTTGCAAGCCTGCAAGCTTCTCCGATATATTCTATACTGCTTTTGCTGCGGCTTTCTCCTGTAAGAATTAAAATTTCCTCCATACCGCTGTCAGCAATTATCTTCATTTCATGCTCTATCTGGTCATGATCAAGCTGCATTCTGTTAATATGGTTATAGCAGTTGAAACCGCAGTAAACACAGTAGTTTTCGCAGTAATTTGCAATATAAAGCGGAGTGAAGATATATACCGTATTTCCGAAATGCTTTCGGGTTTCAATGCTTGCTTTCTGAGCCATTTGCTCCAGAAACGGTTCAGCGGCAGGGGATAGCAGAGCTTTGAAGTCATCTATAGTGCAGACTTCATGTTCAAGAGCCTTGATTACGTCCTTTGCAGTATATGAGGAGTAATCATAGCTTTTCATCTGTGAAAGCACTGTTTCCATTACATCTGACTCTATCTGCTCCATTCCTTTCATGTATTCCATATGATTTGTTCTTGATTCGGGATTATTTTCAAGGGAGTGCTTTTTTTCTACAGCCTGCTGTGAAAGATATTCCGAATCAATAAAAAATTGATTATCCATAGTCTAACTTCCTGTTCTTAATCGTGTAAAAATCCTGTAAGCGGGTCTGATGCGGACGCTCCACGCACTAAAACACGTCCGAGCCCCGAAAGATACGCATTTCGTCCTGCTTCAACAGCCTTTTTGAATGCATCAGCCATTATCGGCAGATTTCCTGCTGTTGCAAGTGCAGTATTTGCCATGATTGCAGCTGCACCCATTTCCATTGCCTCGCAGGCTTGCGACGGCCTGCCTATTCCTGCATCAACGATAACTGGCAGTTCAATTTCATCAATAAGTATCTGTATAAACTCCTTTGTGGCAAGTCCCTTATTTGAACCTATCGGTGCGGCAAGCGGCATAACTGCGGCTGCACCTGCATTTACAAGGTCACGGGCAATGTTAAGGTCGGGGTACATATACGGCATTACTACAAATCCCTCAGATGCAAGGATTTCAGTTGCCCTGACTGTTTCAGCATTATCAGGCAGCAGGTATTTTGTATCACGCATAATTTCGATTTTTACAAAATCACCGCAGCCAAGCTCTCTTGCAAGACGTGCAATACGGACAGCTTCGTCTGCCGTTCTTGCACCTGATGTATTCGGAAGAAGTGTTACTCCTTTCGGGATATAGTCGAGAATATTCTCATGTTTTTTTGTGTTTGCACGTCGTACTGCAAGAGTTATGATTTCAGCTCCTGCATACTTTACGGCAGCCTCGATAAGATTAAGAGAATACTTGCCTGAACCAAGTATAAATCTTGAATTAAATTCATGACCGCCTATAATAAGCTTATCTTGTGTATTCATGTTTATTATACCTTATACCTTTCATTCATGACAGCCTGCAATAATCCTGAGAACCGTATGTGCCTGATGTGCGGCACATGCCATAACCCGTGAGGAAAACAGGCTGTTATCTTCCGATACGTCACTTACACCGTCGCCGCAAATATAAAAATGCTTTGTAATGCGTCTTGTTCTGATTTCATTTGCAGAAGCAATTCCTGCCATTCCCGATGCTGAAACAATATATTTTTCAGGCAGCTTTTCAATTACATTATTTACAAGCATTGCCTTGCATTCGGGATTGTCAAAGGCTTCACAGATAATATCGTCATTTTCAAGCAGTCCTTTGGCATTTTCAGCATTTATTTTTATACAGTCGGTTTTAATTTTGCAGTACGGTGCGATTTCTTTAAGGTTATGCAGCATGGCTTCTGTTTTATAAATTCCAAGCTGAGATGCAAAATACTGTTGACGGTTGAGATTTGAAATATCAACCTTATCAAAGTCAATTATATGCAGATTTCCTATTCCTGCTCTTGCAAGTGAGATTGAAATATTCGAGCCAAGTCCTCCAAGTCCGCATACGGCAACCCTTGCTGATTGAAATTTACTGAGAAGCTGTTTGCCTATCCTCTTTTCCAGTGCATTAAGCATTTCATTTTCTGTCGGATAAGCCATATCAGCCGCCTCCTACAAAGCTTACGATTTCTATTTTGTCACCGCTTTTCATTATGACCGAATTGTACTGCGATTTAGGCAATATTTCTCCGTTCATTTCAATTGCGATACGTTTCATGTCATAGCTTGAATTGTCAAGATACTCAGCAATTGTTTTTCCGTCAGCTTCAATTTCCTGACCATTTATAACTATCATAAATCCTCCTTATACGCAAAAAGGGAAGTTGCCAATAAAGCAGCTTCCCAAAAGATTGCGTTCTTAACTGAGCTTCCCTACGTTGGCATTATCCAAATCAGGTTAAATGGGTCGAAGGTCACACCTTCCTCTCAGCCTGTATACAAGCCCCCCGAGTATTTTATATGATTTCGTATGATATTATAGCACAATTTTTTTTATTTTGCAATATGATTTTGAAAATTTTTTAAGTCAGCACAAAGATTGCAGTTTTATGACGTGCAAAGTCTTTTGCCATGCTTTGTGCAGCGTTGACTTAAAGTTTATCTTACACCGAACAAAAGCTCGTCATAAGCAGGGAATGGCCAGTATTCAGCGTCTGTAAGAACCTCTGTTTCATCGGCAGACTTACGGAGAATTTCCATATCCTTGAGAATATTGTCACGAACATACTCGGACTGTGCCTTTACATCACTGATATTCTTGAGTTCGGCAACGTCTTTTTCAAGTACGGCTGTCTGCTCGTCCATTGCATCTGTAAGAGCTGAAAGCTTTTCAACAAGATTCTTTTCGTAGCTGCAATTCAGACTGCTGCATAAAGCATTCTTTTCAGCCGCCTGCTTTGCAACATCAGCAGTAAATCTTGCAACAGAAGGAATAATCTGCTTTCTTGACATTGAAATCATGGTATAAGCTTCAATGTTTACAGACTTTACATAGTTATCAAGCATAATTTCACATCTTGATTCAAGCTCTGCCTTTGTGAATACTCCATGTGAAACAAGAGTATTTACGTTCTTTTCATCAAGCAGGTGAGGCATACAGTCAGGAGTTGTTTTAAGGTTAAGAAGACCTCTTTCTTCAACAGCTTCCTTAATCCAGTTATCATCATAGCCGTTGCCATTGAAAATAATTCTCTTGTGCTTTTTGATTGTTTCACGAATAAGAGAATGCAAACTTTCCTTGAAATCATCAGCCTTTTCAAGAATATCCGCATACTGACGCAGACTTTCTGCAACAGCAGCATTAAGGTGCATATTTGCACATGAAATACTGTTTGATGAACCAAGCATACGGAATTCAAACTTGTTGCCTGTAAATGCGAACGGGCTTGTACGGTTTCTGTCTGTTGTATCACATCTGAACTGAGGGAGAACATCAACGCCAAGCTTCATGACTCTCTTTTCAGCAGAGCTGTAAGGAGTATCGGATTCGATAGCGTCAAGAACGGCAGTAAGTTCTTCACCGAGGAATACTGAAATTACGGCAGGAGGAGCTTCATTTGCACCTAAACGGTGATCATTTCCTGCTGTAGCAACAGAAAGTCTGAGCAAATCCTGATAATCGTCAACAGCCTTGATTACTGCACAAAGGAAAAGCAGGAACTGCGCGTTTTCATATGGAGTTTCACCCGGTGTGAGCAGGTTTACGCCTGTATCTGTAGAGATTGACCAGTTGTTGTGCTTACCTGAACCATTTACGCCTGCAAACGGCTTTTCATGGAGCAGACACACAAGACCATGCTTGAGTGCAGTTTTCTGCATAATATCCATTGTAAGCTGGTTGTGGTCAGCAGCAATGTTTGTTGTTGTATAAATCGGAGCAAGCTCATGCTGAGCAGGAGCAACCTCGTTATGCTCTGTTTTTGCAAGGATACCGAGCTTCCAGAGTTCTTCGTTAAGGTCAGCCATATATTCAGCAACTCTCGGCTTGATTGCACCAAAGTAATGGTCATTCATTTCCTGTCCCTTTGGAGGCATTGCACCGAAAAGAGTTCTTCCTGTCATGATGAGATCCTGTCTTTTTTCATAAAGAGCCTTGTCTACAAGGAAGTATTCCTGTTCAGGACCGACTGATGTCTTAACGCATTTTACGTTGTCATTGCCGAAAAGCCTTAAAATTCTCATTGCCTGACGGTTGATTGCCTCCATTGAACGAAGCAAAGGAGTTTTCTTATCAAGAGCTTCTCCGCAGTATGAACAGAAAGCTGTCGGAATGTAAAGTGTGTTGCCTTTTATGAATGCATAGGAAGTAGGGTCCCATGCTGTATAGCCTCTTGCCTCGAATGTTGCACGCAAACCGCCTGACGGGAATGATGATGCATCAGGCTCGCCCTTTACAAGCTCCTTGCCTGAAAATTCCATGATAACTCTGCCGTCCGGTGATGGATTGATAAAGCTGTCGTGCTTTTCTGCTGTGATACCTGTTAAAGGCTGGAACCAGTGAGTATAATGAGTAGCTCCCTTGCTTACTGCCCAGTCTTTCATAGCAGCAGCTACAGCATTTGCAATTGAAATATCAACAGGTGTACCTTCATCAATGGTTTTTTTAAGTGACTTATAAACCTTATCTGAAAGGGTAGCCTTCATAATTCTGTCATCAAATACCATACTTCCGAAAATTTCAGTTACATTTGTCATCTTCATTACCTCCGTTATTTTAATAAGTTTTCAAGGCGGTTCATAGCCTCGATTGTATTTTCTCTGTCATTGAAAGCGGTGAGTCTGAACCAGTTTTCACCGTTTTTGCCGAAGCCTGCACCGGGAGTCCCCACAACAGCTATTTTGTTAAGCATAAGGTCGAAGAACTCCCAGCTTCCCATTCCGTTCGGACACTTGAACCATATGTATGGCGAGTTTTTTCCACCTGTGAATGGAATGCTGCAGCGTGTCAGGGTTTCAGCAATAATTTTTGCATTTTCTTTATAATAATCAATGTTCTCATGAATCTGACGCTGACCTTCTTCAGTGAATACAGCCTCAGCAGCACGCTGAACAGGATAAGAAACACCGTTGAATTTGCTGCCCTGACGTCTCGCCCAGAGTCCTGATATTGAAACTCTGCTGCCGTCAGGCTGTACAGCCTCAAGCTCATCGGGAATTACGGTATATCCGCATCTCATTCCTGTAAAGCCTGCTGTTTTTGAAAGAGAACACATTTCAATCGCACATTTTTTTGCACCCTCGATACAATATATACTTCTTGGAATTTCAGGGTCTGAAATAAAGGCTTCATACGCTGCGTCATAAATAATAACAGCATTGTTATCAAGAGCATATTCAACCCATCTTTCAAGCTGCTCCTTTGTATAAGCAGAACCTGTAGGATTATTTGGTGAGCAAAGATAGATTATATCTGCATGAATGCTTTTATCGGGCATTGCAGCAAATCCGTTGCTTTCGTCTGAATCGGCACAAATTATTTTTCTGCCGCTCATTATATTTGAATCAACATATACGGGATAAACAGGGTCTGTTACCAGAACTGTATTATCCGAACCGAAAATATCGGTAATATTTCCGCAGTCGCTTTTAGCACCGTCATTGATGCGTATTTCATTCGGTGATACATCTGCACCAAGCTTAGCGTAGTAAGCTGATACGGCATTTTTCAGGAAGTCATAGCCTGCACCGCTGTCCTCATAGCCTCTGAAGGTTTCCTTTACACCCATTTCATCGGCAGCCTTTTTCATTGCCTCAACAGCAGCAGGAACTATTGGAAGTGTGACATCTCCTATGCCCATTCTGATAAGCTTTGCGTCAGGATTTTTTTCAAGGAAAGCATTGACCTTTTTGGCTATATCAATAAATAAGTAGTTTTTTTTGAGCTTTAAAAAATTTTCATTAATCTTCATTGGTTTTCTTCCTTTCTCATTCTGACATTAAAAACTCGTCTGATATAATACCGTCATATACAAAGGACGCTCCGCCTTTCATCATAATCGTACCGTCTGACTTATAAGTGATTTTAAGATTTCCGCCTTTCAGCATAACGGTAATTTCCGAATCATGAGGACAAATATTATTAAGAACTGCTGCCGCAACAGAAGCACAAGCTCCTGTTCCGCAGGCATAAGTTTCACCGCTTCCACGTTCCCATACACGCATTTTAAGGGTATGGTCATCAATGACCTGAATAAACTCTGTATTTATTCTGTCCGGAAATATAGGATTGTTTTCAAACAGCGGGCCTGTTTTCTCAATATCAACAGACTCTGTATCGTTTACAAAAACCACAGCATGAGGATTTCCCACAGAAACGCATGTAACGCCGTAAGTAACTCCGTTTATTTCAAGGGGACGGTTTATATAATCATCTCCTGCCGCACTTACCGGGATTTCAGAAGGCTTTAAGATAACCTTGCCCATATCTACCTCTATTTCTGCAACCTTTCCGTTATTCACTGTCAATGAAAGCTTTTTTATTCCGGAATTGGTTTCGAGTGTAATGGAGGTTTTATTGGTAAGACCTCTTTCATATACATATTTTCCTATGCAGCGGGTTGCGTTTCCGCACATTTTTGCTTCTGAACCGTCAGCATTGAAAATTCTCATTCTGAAATCTGCTTTGTCAGACGGCATTATCAGAACCAGTCCGTCAGAGCCGACACTGTAATGTCTGCGGCTCAGTTTGATTGACAATTCTTCCGGATTATCAACGTTTTCCTCAAAGCAGTTAACGTAAATGTAGTCATTTCCTATGCCGTGCATTTTTGTAAAGTTCATTTTAACCTCCGATATTTATGGCGACACCGCACAAGCTTTGTTCAGTGTTACCTTATTGCTTTTCGTCAAGAAGTGCTGATTTTGCCTGTTCGCCTGTACGAACCTTGATAACATTCTCTACATCATATATGAATATTTTTCCGTCGCCGATATGACCTGTATAAAGAACCTTTCTTGCTGTATTGACAACTGTGTTTACAGGTACTGAACATACAACTATTTCAGCCTTAACTTTTGGAAGAAGATTTACTTCAAGAGGTGCTCCTCTGTAATACTCGTTTTGACCTTTCTGAACGCCGCAGCCAAGCACGTTTGTTACCGTAATACCTGTAACATCAATTTCCTCCATAGCAGAGATGAAATCCTGAAGCTTGCTCTGCTTGAATACTGCAACGATTTTTGTCATCTTGTCCTTGCTTTCAGTATTTGCTGTAAAGCTCTGAACCTCAACTGCCTGTTCGACAGAAACCTTCTGAACACTCTTTGCATCGTCCTTTGTATAACCGTACATTGATTCATTCATTGCAGGTGCAAAGTCTGCATAAGAGGATACAAGACCATGCTCTGTAACGTCAAGACCGATGATTTCTTCCTGTTCGGAAGCTCTGAGTCCGATAGTCTTTTTGATTGCAAGGAATACGATAATCATAGTAATGAATGCCCATGCACCGACTGAAACAAAGCCTAAAAGCTGAAGACCAAGCTGTGTGAAGCCGCCGCCGTAGAAAAGACCTTCGCCTTTAATTACTCCGTTTGCAACTGCTGTTGCATAACCCGGAGCAGATTTTGTAGCAAAAAGTCCTACTGCCAATGTACCCCAGATACCGTTCATCATGTGAACTGCTACTGCTCCGACAGGGTCATCAATGTGGAGCTTATAATCAAGGAGCCATACGCCGAAGCAAACTAAAAGACCTGAAACAACACCGATAAAGAATGAACCTGTGCAGTCTACAACGTCACATGGAGCTGTAACACCGACAAGACCTGCAAGTGAAGCGTTAAGACACATTGAAACATCAGGCTTGCCATATTTAAGCCAAGTGAAAATCATACAAGTTACTGTTGCAACAGCAGGAGCAACTGTTGTTGCAAGGAATATTGAACCAAGTTCAGCAGTATTTGTTGCTGCTGCACCGTTAAATCCATACCAGCCGAACCAAAGAATGAAACAGCCTAAAGCACCGATTGTAAGGTTATGTCCCGGAATAGCGTGAACCTTGATTTCGCCGTCCTTTGTCTTTGTGAATTTGCCGATACGAGGTCCGAGTATTTTTGCACCAACGAGTGCTGCGATACCGCCTACCATGTGGATAGCTGTTGAACCTGCATAATCATGGAATCCGAGCTGTGCAAGCCAGCCGCCGCCCCAGATCCAGTGAGCTTCAATAGGATAAATAAGAGCACTGATAACTGCTGAATACACACAATATGAAAGGAATTTTGTTCTTTCAGCCATTGCACCTGAAACAATTGTTGCTGTTGTTGCACAGAATACAAGGTTGAAAACGAATGATGACCAGTTAAAATCCTTATATGCAGTTAAAATATCAAATCCGGGCTTGCCGATAAAGCCGAGAAAGTCCTCACCTAACAGTAATCCGAATCCTATAACGATAAACATTACAGTACCTATACAGAAGTCCATAAGGTTTTTCATTATAATATTTCCTGCGTTTTTCGCTCTGGTAAAACCTGTTTCTACCATTGCAAATCCTGCCTGCATAAAAAATACGAGTGCTGCACCGATTAAAAACCATATTCCAAAAACCATGTCACTAGTTTCGTCAAGAACTTGTGACAGTATATTATCCATTGTCATAAAGCTCTGCCTCCTAAAAATATATTTAATCAGCAACTACAGAAAGCAGTTCATGAAAACAAATTAACATGAGCTCTTTTTGCAAATATTTATACAAGCGCTTATAAAAAAAGAGAGACTGCAGACTTTCAATAAAGTCGTGCAGCCTCTTTGCTGTTTATGCTCACAGTATACCCCCGAATGCGAAAAATGTCAATAGGAAAATGCTTGTTTTTTGTTTTTTTAAGTGTAAAGTTGATTTTACTTAATTTAATTAAGTTGTGGGTTTAAAAAGCGTATATCTGCAAAAAAATATTGACTTTTATTATCCGCAGTGCTATGATGAAATTAAAGAACAAGGACGTTCGCAGTGATAGATAGTTTCTATCTGTGCGGACGTCCTTTATTTTTTGAAAGGACGTGACTATATGGATAATTTCAGAAATCAGAACCCATATTCTCAGCAGGGACTTTACAATCCTGATTTTGAGCATGATAACTGCGGAATAGGTGCAGTGGTAAATATAAACGGAATAAAATCTCATACAGTTGTAGATAACGCACTTACAATTGTGGAGAAGCTGGAGCATCGTGCCGGAATAGACGCTGACGGCAAAACAGGCGACGGCGTAGGTATCCTTACACAGCTCCCGTGTGACTTCCTTATAGAAGAAACTGAAAAGCTGAGATTTAATATCGGCGAAAAAGGCGATTTTGGTGTGGGAATGTTTTTCTTTCCCCAGAATGAGCTGAAAAGGAATCGTGCAAAGAAGCTTTTTGAAATAGTTTCCGAAAAGGAAGGACTTGAATTTCTCGGCTGGAGGGAAGTTCCCGTTAAGCCTGAAATACTCGGCACAAAGGCATTTCAGAAAATGCCGTATATATTGCAGGGCTTTGTGAAAAGACCTGAAAATACTGCTCAGGGACTTGATTTTGACCGCAGACTTTATGTTGCAAGACGTGTTTTTGAACAGGCTGAGGAAAATACATATATATGCTCACTTTCAAGCAGAACGATAGTTTACAAGGGCATGATGCTTGTAAGCGAGTTAAGAGAATTTTATACAGACCTGCAAAGCGATAAGTATGTTTCAGCAATTGCACTCGTTCATTCAAGATTTTCAACAAATACAAATCCAAGCTGGCAGAAAGCACATCCGAACAGACTTATAGTTCATAACGGTGAGATCAATACAATAAAGGGCAATGCCGATAAAATGATTTCCCGTGAGGATACGGCTCACTGCTCTGTACTCGGTGATACTCTTTATAAAATCATGCCTGCCGTAAACAGAAGCAATTCCGACTCAGCACAGCTTGACAATGCACTTGAATTTATGCTTATGGCAGGAATGCCTCTGCCGCTTGCAGTTATGACTGCAATTCCTGAGCCTTGGAAAAATAACAAAGACCTTTCTGAAAAGGTAATAGATTTTTACCAGTATTATGCTACGATGATGGAGCCTTGGGACGGCCCTGCGTCAATCCTTTTCTCAGACGGTGATATTATGGGTGCTGTTCTTGACAGAAACGGACTTCGTCCGTCAAGATACTGCGTTACGGATGACGGCTTCCTCATTCTTTCATCAGAAACAGGCTGTGTAGATATTCCGGAGGAAAAAATCATCTGCAAGGACAGACTTCGTGCAGGCAAAATGCTCCTTGTTGATACTGTTAAGGGTAAGCTCATCAGTGATTCTGAAATCAAGGACTTTTACGCTTCACGTCAGCCTTATGGCGAGTGGCTCGACTCTAATCTTGTTCATCTTCGTGACCTGCATATACCGAATAAAAGACTTGCTGATTATGGAACAGAGGAGCTTTTAAGACATCAGAAGGTATTTGGCTATTCATACGAGGAAATAATGAACAGTATTCTCCCAATGGCTGAAAACGGTGCAGAACCGATTGCGTCAATGGGCTCTGATATTGCACTTCCTCCGCTTGACAAGAGAAATGTACCGCTTTTCAATTATTTCCGTCAGCTTTTTGCACAGGTTACAAATCCGCCGATTGACGCTATTCGTGAGGAAATTGTTACAGATACAAGCGTTTATCTCGGACGTGACGGAAATATACTTGAGGATTCCGCAGAAAACTGCCGTGTACTTAAAATTGACAATCCTATCCTTTCGGGAACAGACCTTCTTAAAATCAAGAACATTAAGATTATCGGATTTAAGTCTGCAATAATCCCGATAACATATTATATAGGAACATCACTTGAAAAAGCCGTTGAACAGCTTTTTATTGAGGCGGACAAGGCTTATCGTGAGGGTGCAAACATTCTCATTCTTTCAGACAGAAATGTTGACGAATATCATGCGGCTATGCCGTCACTTCTTGCAGTTTCAGCACTTCATCAGCATCTTGTTGACACGAAAAAGAGAACAAAGGTTGCAATGATTCTTGAAAGTGCAGAGCCAAGAGAGGTTCATCACTTTGCGGCACTTCTCGGATACGGAGCAAGTGCGGTAAATCCTTATCTTGCACATGAAACGATACACAATCTTATTGAAAACGGTCTGCTTGACAAGGACTTTTATGCCGCTGAGGACGATTATGACCAGGCTGTACTCAAGGGAATTGTTAAAATTGCTTCAAAAATGGGCATATCAACAATTCAGTCATATCAGGCTTCAAGACTTTTCGAGGCTGTCGGCATTTCAAATGCTGTCATTGACAGATATTTCAGAGGTACTGTAAGCAGAATAGGCGGAATTACATTAAGCGATATAAGCCGTCAGATAGAGTCACTCCATAATGCCGCATATGATCCGTTAAGACTTTCAGTAAATACACAGCCTGAAAGCAGCGGCAGCCATAATCTCAGAAGTGGAAAGACAGAGCATCTTTATACTCCTGAAACGATACATCTTCTTCAGGACGCAGCCAGAACAGGCGATTATGAAACATTTAAGGAATATTCAAAGGCAGTTGATGCAGAGGACAGAAACCTTACATTAAGAAGTCTGCTTGATTTCAATTTCGATGAAAACGGCGGTATACCGATTGACGAGGTAGAAAGCGTTGAGAGCATCTGCCGCAGATTCAAAACAGGTGCAATGTCATACGGCTCGATTTCAAAAGAGGCACATGAAACTCTTGCAAAGGCAATGAATACGATAGGCGGACAGTCCAACAGCGGTGAGGGCGGAGAAAGCCCTGAACGTCTTAAATCAGACCGCTGTTCAGCAATCAAGCAGGTTGCTTCAGGACGTTTCGGCGTTACAGCCGAATATCTTGCATCTGCAAATGAAATTCAGATAAAAATGGCACAGGGTGCAAAGCCGGGTGAGGGCGGACATCTTCCTGCAAAGAAAGTATATCCGTGGATTGCAAAAACACGTCACTCAACGGCAGGCGTAGGACTCATTTCACCGCCTCCGCACCATGATATTTATTCTATTGAGGACCTTGCTCAGCTCATATACGACCTCAAAAATGCAAATAAAAATGCAAGAATATCAGTAAAGCTTGTTGCTGAGGCAGGTGTAGGAACAATTGCCGCAGGTGTAGCAAAGGCAGGAGCACAGGTTATCCTGATTTCAGGCTTTGACGGCGGTACAGGTGCAGCTCCGAAAAGCTCAATTTACAATGCAGGACTTCCTTGGGAGCTTGGCGTTGCAGAAACTCATCAGACACTTGTTCTTAACGGTCTGCGTTCTCATGTAAGAATAGAAACAGACGGAAAGCTTATGAACGGACGTGATGTTCTTGTTGCCGCACTTCTCGGTGCAGAGGAATTTGGCTTTGCAACAGCTCCGCTTATTACAATGGGCTGTGTTATGATGAGGGTATGCAATCTTGATACATGTCCTATGGGCATTGCAACGCAAAATCCGGAACTGAGAAAGAGGTTCAGAGGCAAGCCTGAATATGTTATAAACTTCATGCACTTTGTGGCACAGGAGCTTCGTGAATACATGGCAAAGCTTGGCATCAGAAAGGTTGACGAGCTTATAGGCAGAACAGATTTGCTCCGCAGAAAAAACAATCTGTCACAGAAAGCGGAAAGCATTGATTTTTCAGCAATTCTCGGCAAGACAAGCAATATCTGCTTCAATCCGAATGATGCTCATGACTTTAAGCTGAATGAAACTGCTGATGAAAAAATACTTATGAAAAAGCTTGGTTCAGCATTGAAAAACGGTACAGAAAAGTCTGTTGACGTTAAGATAAGAAATACAGACCGTTCATTCGGTACGCTTTTCGGTTCACAGATTACTGCAAAATACGGCGAAAACGGTCTTGCTGACAATACATTTACAGTAAACTGTCAGGGAAGCGGCGGACAAAGCTTTGGTGCATTTATTCCGAAAGGACTTACACTTGTGCTTACGGGTGACTGCAATGACTATTTCGGAAAAGGACTTTCAGGCGGACGTCTTATACTTAAAGCTCCGAAAAATACAAACCGCAAGGCAAACGAAAATATCATAACAGGCAATGTTGCACTTTACGGAGCAACATCAGGCAAAGCATTCATCAATGGTATTGCAGGCGAAAGATTCTGTGTAAGAAATTCGGGAGCAGTTGCAGTATGTGAGGGTGCAGGCGACCATGGCTGTGAATATATGACAGGCGGTGTTGCAGTAATTCTCGGTAAAACTGGCAGGAACTTTGCCGCAGGTATGTCAGGCGGTGTTGCTTATGTTCTTGATACTGAAAATCACCTCTATATGCACCTTAATAAAGCTCTTGTATCAAGTGAGGCAGTTAAAGAACCACAGGATACAGCACAGCTCAGGAGCATAATTCAGGAGCATTATGACGTTACAGGTTCAGAAATTGCTGCTGAAATACTTGAAAACTTTGACGAATATCTTCCTAAGTTCAAGAAGATTATACCTTATGACTACGACAGAATGTGCCGTACCATTACACAGCTTGAAGCAAAGGGCGTAAGTCACGAGCAGGCTGAAATTGACGCATTCTATATTAACGGAAAGGAGGCTTGATTCTATGGGAAAGCCTACAGGATTTATGGATTTTGAAAGAGAAGAAAATCTTTCATCATCAGTAAGCGAGAGAATAAAGAACTATAAAGAGTTTCACACTCCTCTTGACGCTGAACAGCGTCGCTCACAGGCGGCAAGATGTATGAATTGCGGAGTTCCGTTTTGTCAGAACGGCAAGCCTATAAAAGGCATGGTATCGGGATGTCCGCTGAACAATCTTATTCCCGAATGGAATGAGCTGATTTACAGAAACAAGTCAGATGAAGCACTCAAGCGTCTGCTTATGACAAACAATTTTCCTGAATTTACTTCAAGGGTATGTCCTGCACTCTGTGAAAAAGCGTGTACCTGCGGTATTGACAGCAAGCCTGTTACAGTAAGGGACAATGAATATCATGTAATTGAAAACGGTTTTAACAGCGGACTTATGAATCCTCAGATTCCTGCATACAGAAGCGGCAAGAAAATTGCTGTAATCGGTTCAGGCCCTTCAGGACTTGCAGCAGCAGATACTTTGAACAAAAGAGGCCATTCCGTTACCGTATACGAAAGAAGCGACAGAATAGGCGGACTGCTTATGTACGGTATTCCTAATATGAAGCTTGAAAAATGGGTTATCGACCGCCGCAGAAAGCTTATGGAGGCAGAGGGTGTAACATTTGTTACCAATGCCGATGTAGGAAAAAACGTCAGTGCAGAGGAAATTAAAAGAGAATATGACGCTGTAATTCTTGCTTGCGGAGCGTCAAAGCCTCGTGACATAAATGCAAAGGGCAGGGACAGCAAGGGTATTTACTTTGCTGTTGACTTCCTGAAAGCAACTACAAAAAGTCTGCTTGACAGCAATCTTGCAGATAATAATTACATTTCTGCTAAGGATAAGAATGTAATTGTAATTGGCGGAGGAGATACAGGAAATGACTGTATCGGAACAGCAGTTCGTCATGGCTGCAAATCGGTTGTCCAGCTTGAAATGATGCCTAAGCTCCCCGATACAAGAGCAGAAAACAATCCATGGCCGCAGTGGCCTATGGTCTGCAAGACTGATTACGGTCAGGAGGAAGCGGCATACTTATTTGGAAGTGACCCAAGACTTTATGAAACAACTGTAAAGAAATTTATCAGTGATGAAAACGGCAACCTTTCCGCAGTTAAAACAGTAAAGCTGAAATGGACAACAGATTCCGAAACAGGCAGAAAAACCATGGAGGAAATCAAGGATAGCGAACAGATTATTCCATGTGAGCTTTGTCTTATAGCAGCAGGCTTTACCGGAAGTGAGGAATATGTTTCACAGGCATTCGGAGTTGAACTTGATAAGCGTACAAATGTTAAAACGGAACAGGGAAAGTATGCAGCAGCAGAAAAAATCTTTACAGCAGGCGATATGCACCGAGGACAGTCACTTGTCGTATGGGCTGTAAATGAGGGCAGAAATGCTGCTCGTGAGGTTGATGAATATCTTATGGGATATACTAATCTGTAAAAGGAGAACGTCATGATTTACAATGAAAATGAAATCCTGCAATATATTGAAGAAAATGATGTAAAATTTGTAAAGCTTGCATTTTGTGATATAAACGGAAAGCTGAAAAATATATCAGTTCTTTCATCAGAGCTTGCAGTTATATTTGAACGTGGAATCAAAATAAACAGCAGTAAAATATGCGGATTTTCAAATGACGGGGACAAGCCGCTTTATCTTTTCCCTGATGCGTCTGCAATGACTGTATTGCCATGGCGTCCGCAGCAGGGCAGAGTTATAAGACTTTTCTGTTATATCCGTTATGCCGATGGCACACATTTTGAGGGCGATGGCAGATACTTCCTTAAAAGAGCAGTGAAAACTGCTCTTGATAAGGGATTTTGTTTCAGATTCGGTACATCATGCGAATTTATGCTTTACTGCACTGATGATAACGGAATTCCTACAAATATACATCATGATTTTGCGGGTTACTGTGACTCTGCTCCTGAAGATAAGGGCGAAAATATACGGCGTGATATTTGTCTTACACTTGAACAGATGAACATACACCCGCTTTCCTCATATCACGAAAGCGGCTGCGGACAGCATGAAATAGATTTCAATGCATCGTCTGCACTTAAAGCTGCGGATACATTTCTCAGCTTTAAATCAGCAGTAAAATCGGTTTCCCAGCGAAACAATGTGTATGCAAGCTTTATGCCTAAGCCTGATAAGAATGATTACGGCAACGGTATGCAGATAAGCATGAATATTATCAGGGACGCCGACTTTTTCAATGTAACGTCCGACAAATCATATGTCAACATGAAATCTGCAATTGCAGGAATTCTTAAATATATAAATGACCTTTCATTGTTTACAAATCCGATTATAAATTCATACAGCCGATTGAGCGAATCGTCTGCTCCGAGAATACTTGCATGGTCTGATAAAGAAAATTCTCATGCCGCAGTTTTTTCGGGAGAAGATTCACCGATAGTTCTCCGTACTACCGACTGCGTATGCAATCCGTATTATGTATTCGGTCTTATGATCTATGCGGCACTTGAGGGAATTGAAAATAATTATGAGCTTTCGTCCGCAATTGAAAAGGACTTTGTATCCGATAATGCGTCTGATTATCTTCCGTCATCATTCGGTACGGCTGTTGAATTTGCAGAAAAGTCTGATTTTCTCGGCAAATATATCAATCATGACATTCTCTCAGGCTTTATAGATATTAAAAGGCGTGAATGGACTGAATATTCTGCGGCTGATGATAAGGACTCATTTGAAATGAAAAAGTATTTTTATAGTATCTGAGGTGGTGA
>ERZ857480.19550-NODE-30023-length-68138-cov-12.9965_pt1 | contig 68138 bp, 62 predicted proteins | sample MGYA00519767_ERZ857480 | MGnify/ENA primary metagenome ERZ857480 (study PRJEB31778, sample SAMEA3449210) | human gut metagenome | biome: human gut; feature: human-associated habitat; material: faeces | place: United Kingdom | collected 2010/2012 ...
AAATCGAAAGATTTCATGGCTTTTTTGTTTTGTAAGCCATGGGTGCACGGTTTCTGCACGGTTTTTGCACGGTCGGTGTTTTCCATGTCCGATTATGTAGGGCGCTGTATTGCATTGCAATCAGTGCCCTTTTTTGCATCAGGTGAGCAGGGCCAGGCGCAGCTTTGCCTTCATTTCCGGGTCGGCATCCTTGAGCAATTCCAAGAGAGCTCCCCTGCCGCTGGTGGATATCCTGAAAGTGTCCGATGAGGAGCTGCCCCTGCTCATCGACACCACCGACTGTGCCGAGGGCACAGCCCAGCTTGCCCAGAACGGCATCCGGCTGATTTTCGTCACCTTGGGTGCAAATGGCGTGTTCTACCGCTTTGGGGACAAGACCGGCCGTGTGGCTGGCGCTACCTGCAAGGTAGGCGACATCAACGGCGCAGGCGATACCTTCTTTGGGGCGGCTCTGTCCAAGCTCTGCAAGGAGGAGCTGGACACTCTGACGGTGGACAAGCTGGAAGGCATTCTGGCCTTTGCCAATAAAGCTGCCAGCATCACCACCAGCCGCCATGGTGCTATCCCTGCCATGCCTACATTGGAAGAAATCGAAAAATAACAGAACCGGCCACCGACCTGTAGCAAATCATACAGGCCGGTGGCCGGGAACCATGGGTTAGAAGATTAAACGCAAACAAAAAACAGGGTGCACCACCCGGACGCACCCTGCCAAGATCCACAGACGATAGCGATATGTACAACAGGGCGCTCCCCGTCGGAACGCTCTGTTTTTCTTTGCTGGCTTCATCGGGATAAGGGGAAATGTTTGTGGACTTTTTCTTTTTGTTCAAACGCACACTCCTTTGACAATCCGTAGACAGCTTAATGTGATTGTAGCTGATGCATCATTCCTTTACAAATCTCGTAAGTTTTATCTGCTACGGCATCATAGTAGGCATTGTGACTGATAACGAGAATTAACTTTTTTTCCTTGAGCTTTAACAAGTAATTGATCAGGCTATGTTCAGTTTTTTCATCAAGGTTGCTTCCGGGTTCATCCAGCAAGATGCAAGAAGAGTTGCCCAAAAGGGTACGTGCTAGATAAATCTTTTGCTTTTCGCCCAGAGAAAGATTCTCAGGCTTGATTGTCACCTGCTTGTCAGCGGGAGGCAGCTGAAGAACAGTTTCAAGTTCTTGATACTGTGTATTGGAAATCTTTCGTCCACAAACAATGTTTTCTCGGACTGTACCTGGAAAAATGAAGTTAGGATAGAAAAGATAACTTGGTTTTGATTTGTCGCAGTTAAATCTTCCGTTTTCGTTGAAACGGAGATGCTTTGCGTCCGGGGCAAACACACCAGAGATTATATTGAACAGAGATGACTTGCCGCAGCCATTCTCTCCATGGATTAGCACCAAACCGTTCCCATGGACAGTAAAGTCGTTCACATGGAAAAGCGACTCACTCTCCGATCGCATCAGGTCGATATTATGAGCCTCGATTTTTGGAGGGGCTACAGTTTCTGTATTCTTTTGCTGATCTGGCATGGCAAGAAAGTCTGCCACACGATCGAAGGATGGCTTCTGGCTGATAATCTGGGCATGAAGTTGAGAAATTTCTGACAGAGGATTGAACAGGTAGGCAATAATCTGAATAGAGAATAACAGCTGACCGATGGTCATGTTTTGCAACACCACTTGGTTTCCACCAATGATTAAAATAAGCAGAGGTGCCAATGTGGTGACAAAAAGAGGGAATTCTTGCACGATCAGCAGAAGAAAGTGTTGACGATTGCGAGCATCAAGATATGACTTCAGAGCCTCATTATAGCGGTTCTGCATATAATTTTCGACCTTGTTTAGAGTAATGCTAACCTTGCCGTTGAGAATTACATCAAATTCCTGAAACCATAAATCTCCAGCTTCCCTCTCCTTGGCTACTAGTCTTTCCAGTTCGCTTTTGTTAAGAAAACTGGGAACCATGTAGAGCGGAATCAAAATGATTGCCGTCAGTGCAACAGATGGGCTGGCATAGAAAAGCAGAAGTCCAATGATGATAATTACTTTAACTAAGTTTGCAGGTACTGTGACCAAATAGCTACTTACAGTATATATCGCACTGACATCGTTAGCCATATTTTGAATACGGGCTTTGTTCTGGCTCTCATAGGCAGGGATACTGCTACTCAAAATCTTTTGCGCCAGATGTTGGCGGTAATTACCTGCCATGCGATCTGCATTCATCTGAGAATTATAGTTGACGAAATAAAACTGGTAAAAATGAATTAAAAAAACACAAACAATGATTCCCAAAATCCACGAGGTTGGCATATGAGTGCCTGAGGTAATCCAGACATCTGTAAGATACAGAGTTAGGCCAGCAGGCAACAAGGCAAGCAAAAAGCCCACCAAGTCAAAAATGATTCGCATAACCAGCTGAGACCAAGTAATGTAGATTCCACGTTTTTCAAGATATTGTTTCATTTGAAGTCTCCTCTCCCTGACTTTGTAGTTGCTTCCATGTAGAGCTTCTTGATATATTTGTCAAGAAAGTATTTCTCAGGGATGCAAAACTTCTTCTGGTTCAGACGACAATAGGTATTCGGCTCTACTCAACGGTTTACTTCTTTTATGTTAAGCCGTGAGTTTTGCGGTGTCTACATCTTATCACAGTGAAAACCGGTTGACCATATCGTCTGGTGTAATAAATAATTTCATAAGACGACAAGTCAACGAGAGAAGTGCTTGCGTGATGACATAAGGCATACTATAATAATTATAATAGTGATTATTTGAGGTACTGAAGAATGCAGAACTATAGGCTTGGTGATTATATCCGCCAGCGACGGCAAGAGTTGAATTTGACGCAGGAGCAAGTCTGTGCAGGCATTTGCGAGCCTGTTACTCTCTCCAGATTTGAAAATGGAAGGCAGACCCCCAGTCGTACAAGGATCAATGCTATTCTACAACGCCTTGGCTTGCCAGATGATCGGTATTATGCACTTGTAACACCAGAGGAGCTGGAAATTGAGGCATTGGAAAAGGAAATCGTGGCATGCAATGCGCTGAAACACGTTAATGAAGGCTTTGATAAAATCAGTCAGCTTGAAAAAATTGTAAAGCCAGATGATCAAATTACACAGCAATTTATTCTCCGATCAAAGGTTCTTCTTGGTGGGCTGGATAAAAGGTATTCAAGTGACGAGCGAATCCAAATGCTTATGCAAGCTATTCAAATGACTATACCAAATTTTCGACTGAGTAAAATTGAAGACTATCTTTACACGTTGGACGAAATGAAGCTAGTCAATCAAATTGGAAATGCTTATTCCTTGGCTGGTGATAATGAAAAAGCAGCCGATATTTTTTATCGGTTGCTTCAGTATATGAGACGCCATCTCCAAGAAATGGTCACATCAAACAGGATGCTTCCTTTGGTTCTCTACAATTTTGCCAGATCTCTGGACTTGTTGGAAAGATATGAAGAAAGCGCAAGAGTTGCAAGAAATGGAAAAGAAGCTTGCATTAAATATGGACATTATCAAGTACTTCACTCTTGTCTGGAAATCGAAGCTGAGTGTGATTTCTTCCTTGGCAAAAAAGAAGAGAGTGCAGAGCGATATCGTGAGGCCTTTTACATTTGCAAAGTTATGAGATACGAGGATGACTTGCAGATTATTCGTAATGAGGCCCAAAAATACCTGGACATTATTTTCTAAATGTTAAGTAATATCGTCCTGTGGTGTAGCGGCATCTGCTGGTGTAGTGGGGTATTCTGGTTCACTACTAGAACTGCTTTCAGATGAATCGGCCAAATCAGATGAGGAAGGTTCGAGTTCAGTCGGTGAATGAATAGCAATGGGTGTCCCTAGTAAAATTGCTGTACAGAAAACAATGGAGGCCAAAAGCGAGAAGAATTTTTTCATAGTGAAAGACGTCCTTTCTTTTGATATTTCTATCATACAGCGGGTGATATAAAAAGACCATATCGTCTTGTGCAAGAAAAAATTACATGAAACGACAGGTTCATCCTTTACCTATAAGCGTATAACGTCAGACACACCAAGACATTCAAAATGACATCTGTAAGAAATGGCTGCTATTCTTATCAAAGTCATTAAAAAACTGCTGTCTTTGCTCGTCAAAGCTACGCAATGATTATTTGTTAAACCCACACTAAAAAACAGGGTGCGCCACCCGGACGCACCCTGCCAAGATTCACAGACGACAGCGATATGTACAACAGGGCGCTCCCCGTCGGGAACGCTCTTCACGGTCATAGTCAGGCCGCGGACGGTCTTCTGGTCTGCCCCGGATGCCGGGCAAATTTTGTGGTACGCATTGTGTTTTGCCGCAGCTTCCGGTACAATGGAGAAAAAAGGGGGACGACGGAAGATGGAAAAAAACGAACGGAGATACCAGGCATACCTTCAGATCTTAAAAGAGGAGCTGATCCCGGCGATGGGCTGCACCGAGCCGATCGCGGTGGCCTATGCCGCCGCAGTGGCCCGGCAGACGCTGGGGGAACTCCCGGACCGGGTGCGGGTCGGGGCCAGCGGAAGCATGATCAAGAATGTCAAGTCGGTCATCGTGCCCAACACCGATAATATGAAGGGACTGGAAGCCGCCGCTGCGGCGGGCATCGTGGCAGGACGCCCGGAGCAGAAGCTGGAAGTCATCGCCGATGTGACACCGGAGGAGACGAAGGACATCCGTGCCTATCTGGAGCAGGCCGATGTGAAGGTCGAGCATGTGGAGAACGGCGTCACCTTTGATATCATCGTCACGGTCTGGAAGGGGGCGCACACCGCGCAGGTGCGCATCGCGGTCTTCCACACCAACATCGTCCGCATTGAGAAGGACGGCGAAGTCCTGCTGGACCTGCCCGTCCACGGCGACGAGGAGGAGAACCTGACCGACCGCAGCCTGCTCGACATGGAGCACATCTGGGACTTTGTCCATTCGGTGGACATCGAGGACGTGAAGCCGATCCTGGACCCGCAGATCCGGTACAACATGGCCATTGCCGAAGAAGGCCTCCGGGGCGATTACGGGGCCAACATCGGCAGCGTCCTGCTGGACATGGAGGGCAATGATGTGCGGGTGCGGGCCAAGGCTTACGCGGCAGCAGGCTCCGATGCCCGGATGAACGGCTGCGAGCAGCCGGTGGTCATCAACTCTGGAAGCGGCAATCAGGGCATCACCGCCTCGGTGCCGGTCATTATCTATGCGCGGGAGCTCAAGGCGAGCGAAGAGCAGCTGTACCGGGCGCTCACCCTTTCCAACCTGACCACCATCCACGAAAAGACCCCCATCGGCCGGTTGTCCGCCTACTGCGGTGCCATCAGTGCGGGTGCGGGGGCCGGTGCGGGCATCGCCTATCTCTGCGGCGGTGGGTATGAAGCCGTCATCCACACCGTCGTCAATGCGCTGGCCATCGTGTCGGGCGTCATCTGCGATGGTGCCAAGGCCAGCTGTGCGGCCAAGATCGCCACGGCAGTGGAAGCCGGGCTGCTCGGCTATAATATGTACATCCGGGGCCAGCAGTTCCGCGGCGGCGACGGCATCGTCGCCAAGGGCGTGGAGAACTCGCTGCGGAACGTGGGCCGCCTGGGCAAACAGGGCATGAAGGAAACGAACCGCGAGATCATCGACATTATGGTCGGGTGTAAATAACAGAAAACGCAGAACGACGCCGTCGGCATTTGCCGACGGCGTCGCTGTTTGTACCGGTTCAGGTGGTCTCCCGCTGGGTCAATGTATAAGGAAACTGGATGGACTGGGGCGTGGGAGCTTTTTCGCTGGGGCTTTCGATCTCCATAATGGTCAGCTGGGCGGCTTTTTCGCCCATCTCAAAGGCAGGCATCTCCATGGAGGTCATGCTGGTTTCCAGCATCTCGCCGATGGCGTGGCCGGTCATGCTGATGACCTTGACCTGCTCCGGCACCCGGATGCCCTGTTCTTTCAGGGCGCGCAGAACGCCCAGCCCCTGCAGGTCCACCGGGGCCAAGATGGCATCCAGCTCTGGCTCGTCCCGGAGAAGCTGGTTAGTGCACTCATAGCCATACTCAAAGCTGTTGACCGGCTGGGTGGATTCGGCAAGGATCTCCTCCAGCCCGTGGGCGGCGATGGCCTTGGAGTAGCCCTCGTACCGGCCCTTGAAGGGGCTTTGGTGGGAGTAACCGGCGATGAGCGCGATGCGGCGGCAGCCTTTGGAATAGAGATAGTCCACGGCGTTCCGGCCGCAGGCTTCGTAGTCGGCTACGATGCTGCTGATGCGTGGCTCCTGACACCGCACGATCTGGGTGACGGCGATGCCGCTGGCCTGGATGCTGCGCAGCAGCCGGTTGTTGCGCCCGGTGCCGGTGATGATGATGCCGTCCACGAAGCTGTTCTGCATCCGTTCCAGACAGCTTTTTTCCCGCTGGGGGTCATCGTCGGTGGTGGAGATCAGGGTGGAATACCCTAGCCGTTCAGCTTCGTGCTCGATGCCCGGCAGGATCTCAGAGAACAGGGTCAGGTGGAGCCGGGGCACGATGACCCCCAGGGTGTGCCGCCGTCCCTGCCGCAGCGCTTTTGCCATGACATTGGGTCGGTAGCCCAGCTCCTTAGCGGCAGCCACGATGCGGGCTTTGGTCTCCGGGTGGACATAAGAGGTATTGTTTAAGGCGCGGGAAACGGTGCTGACATCCACACACGCTTTCTGCGCAACGTCTTTCAGGGTCGCCATGAAGCAGCTCTCCTTTCCGTTCTGAATGCAAACGTTTGCACAACTTGTAAAGATTCTTAGCCAGGAGTATCCCGAACACCCCTATTGTAACCTTGGCGGAACAAAAAATCAAGAAGCAGGAAAAGGAACGCCTGTCAAGATGCTGCTTGACAAAATGAACAAAATCCGAGCCAGAAAATGCTGAAAATGTAAAATTGTGCAAGACATTGCAGGCGATATGCAAAACTTTGCAGGGAGGCCGTTTTTTGTTGACGAAAGGCTTGCAGTCATGGTATAACAGAGCCACAGAAAACAAACGATTGCAGAGCAAAGCCCAAAGACATCGGCGCGCGAGATGATCTCCAAAGCAGCTTCTGCGATCCAGAACGAAAACCAACACAACATTGATTTTTGATAAAAGGAGATTTTCATTATGGCTAAGGTTAAAACGTTCAAGACCATCTTCCCCGCTGTGTCCGTCCCTCTGAACGACGATTACTCCATCAACGAGCCGGAGTTCCGCGCTTATCTGCGCTGGATCAAGAGCTTCTACGGCAAGGGAATCGAAGGTCTGGTCTGCAACGGCCACACTGGTGAGATCACCGGCCTGACCCGTGCCGAGCGCAAGCGTGTCGTCGAGATCTGCTCTGAGGAGTGCGGCGACGTGATGACCATCATCTCTGGCGTCAACTGCGAGAACACCGCCGAGTCCATCGCCATGGCCAAGGAAGCCAAGGAGGCTGGTGCAGACGGTATCCTGCTGATGCCCCCGCACATGTGGCTGCGCTTCGGCATGAACCCCAACGCTCCCTTCGAGTATGTCAAGGACGTTGCTGAGGGTGCTGACATCGACATCATCATCCACCTGTATCCCGCAACCTCCAAGGCCTTCTACCCGGTCGAGACCCTGATTAAGATGTGCAAGGAGATCGACCACGTCAAGTGCATCAAGATGGGCACCCGCGTCACCCCCATCTACGAGCATGACGTCCGCCTGCTCCGTCAGGAGTGCCCCGATATCAGCCTGATCACCTGCCACGACGAGACCCTGTGCGTCTCTTGGTTCCCCGGCATGGACGGCGCTCTGATCGGTTTCGCAGGCTGTGTGCCTGAGCTGATCTGCCCGGCATGGGATGTCTTCAAGAATCCTGACAAGCACACTCTGAAGGAAGCACAGGATTGGTCCAACCGCATCTACCCCATCTCTCAGGCCATCTACGGCGGCGGCCAGCCCTCCGGTGAGGCTCATGCCCGCCTGAAGGAAGCTCTGAAGCAGCGCGGCATCTTCACCAGCGCTCTGATGCGCAAGCCCGTTCTGCCCCTGAACCAGGAGGAGAAGGACTGGGTCGCTCTGGGTCTGGAGCGCAGCCAGCTCCCCGCAGTGGATATGGAGCAGTACAAGTAAGATAACCCCCGATACCTCCGGCAGCTCTGTGCGAAGCTGCTGAGGTGGGTCAAATCATACTCCGGGTGCTGCCTGATGACCTCATCAGTGCAGCACCCTCTTTTTTAAGAATAAAAGGAAGGCTTTATCATGAGCGAGAACAATGCAACGATGTCGGCCGAGATGCCGGCGTCCGCTCCTGCCTTTGGCTCAGACGTGAAGCGTCTGCCATTGAAAGACCTGCTCAAGCGCATTGGCCCCGGTCTGATCGCGACAGGCATCGTAATCGGCCCCGGTGCCGTGACAACAGCCTCGATGATCGGCGCAAACTATGGCTACGACCTGATGTGGCTGTTCTTCCCCATCATTTTCATGGGCATCACCTTTATGATGGTCACCAACCGTCTGGCCATCGTGACCGGGATGCCGACTATCCACGCCATCCGCAAGTATTACGGCCCGGTGGCTTCCGGCATCGTGGGCTGCGCCATGTTCCTTTCCTGCCTGTTCTTCACGATGGGCAACATCTCCGGCACCGGTGCCGGTATGAACCTCATCTTCGGCCTCGACTGGAAGATCGGCTCCGCCATCATGATCGCGGTCGTGGTGTACATGTACTTTGCCAAGAACGTCTATTCCAAGGTCGAAAAAATCATTACCCTCTGCATCGTCCTGATGATCGTGGCGTTCTATGCCACGCTGGTGGGTGTCGGCGGCCCGGAACCTCAGGGGCTTGCCAAAGGACTGTTCGGCTTTAAGGTCCCTGAAGGCTCCCTCAGCACGGCTCTGGCCTTCATCTCCACCAATGCCGCTGTGACTGCTGGTATTTACGGCACTTACCTTGGCAAAGAGAAAAAGTGGAAGAAAGACGATCTGTTCAATGGTGTTATGTTGACGGATGCCATCACTCACATCGTCAGTGTCTCCCTGATTTCCGGTGCCATCGTGCTGGTGGGTGCCGTCGTGCTGCACCCGCAGGGGCTGAGCATCAAGGCCCCGGCCCAGCTGGCAGAGATGCTGGTGCCCATCATGGGCGGCAGTGCCCGCTACATCATGGGTCTGGCCCTGTTGGGCGCAGGCTTCTCTTCCCTGCTGGCCAATACCCAGCGCGGCATGGTGCTGCTGGGTGCCGGTCTTGACAAGGACGTCAGCCTGGAGAGCAAGTTCATCCGCATTGGCTGCCTGGTCTGCCTGGCCTTTGCCATGGTGGTCTGTTACAGCTACGGCGGTTCCCCTACCCAGCTGATCCTGATGGCCAACATCGCCACCTCCATCGCTACGCCTTTTGGTGGTCTGTTCATGCTGCTGATGATCTGGCGTGATGATTTGAGCGTGGGCTATAAGAAGCCCACCGGTCTGCGCATCTGCATGACCATCAGCTACATCTTCGCCGTTATCATGACCATTTCCGGTCTGTCTACTCAGATCCCCAAGATCCTCGCACTATTCCACTGAGTTTATCTGGGATACCATACCAGAGAGCTACTCCAAGATACCTTCTTCTTTCTCCGTTGCCTGTGCGGTTTCCCATTTCGGCCTGCACAGGCAGCAAAAAACACCCGCTGTTCCTGCCGCCATGACAGGGCCAACGGGTGTTTTTGCGTATCACATTACCAGCGGTTCGCCTTGAGGCCATCGAGCACCTCGAACAGGCTCCGGCACTCGGCGGTGTACAGGCGGCGCATCTCGTCGTCGGCGGGCAGCAGGTCCGGCACCATCACAGTGACAAAGCCCCCGGCGGCTCCAGCGCGGACGCCGTTGTAGCTGTCCTCCAGCACAAGGGCGTGTCCGGGCGCGACGCCCAGCTTCTCTGCCGCCAGAAGGAAGATCTCCGGGTCGGGCTTGGAGCGGGTCACCTGCTGGCCGGAGGCGAGGACGCTGAAATAGGAGCGCATCCCCCAGTTGTCCAGATTGCGCTGGATGACGTCCATCCGGCTGGAAGACGCCACGGCCATGGGGATGTGCTGTTCGTCCAGCCAGGCCAGCAGCTCGTCCAGACCCGGCTTTTTGGGCACCGGCTTCTGGAATGCCTTGTCGGCCACTGCGTGCAGGCTGTCCACGATGGCGGCCGCATCGCAGTCCTGCCCGTAGAATTGACGCACGACATTCCGCAGAGTTTCGCCCGCGGTGCCCCGCGCGGCCTCGCTGAGGCCCTTTTTATAAGGAAGCCCCAGTGCCGCCAGAGCCGGTTCCCAGAATGTGGCCCACATCCGCTCGGTGTCGAACATCAGGCCGTCCATATCAAAAATGACGCCGTTTATCATAAAGTATCCTTTCTGTCCGCGTCCCTGCCCTCTCAGGCGCTTTGCGCCAGCTCTCCCGAAGGGAGAGCCATTGGCAGGACGATTTTGATCGTAGAAAATGAAGAAGGTGGAGCGGCCCGGAAACATCCGGGCTCCGCAAAAGAGGCAGACAGGAGCTGCCAATGGGGACAGGGCCCACGGCTATGGGAGCCGCAGGCGATCTTGCACTCTGCCCGACATGCCAAAGCCTCTCCCTTTGGGAGAGGTGGCATTGCGTGAGCAATGACGGAGAGGGTTGCTCACAAAAATAATATCACAATTTGCGACAACTTACAGCCCCCAAACATGAAAGATTTTTTGATTCCTTGAAAAATGCGTTCATGATATTATAATAGAAAACAACATTTGACATCTGGAAAGCGCGGAGGGAGCCGCGTGTGTCAGCTGTGTGAGATCAGAAAAGAGGGAAAATTATCATGTTGGATATCAAGATCACCCGGACGACCTGTCCGAAAGAGAAGCCGCAGGATGAGACCAAGCTCGGCTTCGGCAAGAAGTTCACCGACCACATGTTCGTCATGGACTACACCGAGGGCGAAGGCTGGCACGATGCCCGCATCGTCCCCTATGCTCCGTTCCCGCTGGACCCGGCTACGGTCGTGTTCCACTACGCACAGGAGATCTTTGAGGGCATGAAGGCTTACCGTACCGCAGACGATACCATTCAGCTGTTCCGCCCGGACTGCAATGCAAAGCGGATGCAGGATTCTGCCGACCGTCTGTGCATCCCGAAGATCCCGGTCGAGGATTACATCCAGGCCGTTGAGGCGTTGGTGGATGTGGAACGTGACTGGGTGCCCCATGCAGACGGCGCTTCCCTGTACATCCGCCCCTTCGTGTTTGCAAACGATGTGGGCTTGGGCGTCCATGCTTCCAAGCACTACATCTTCTGCATCATCTGCGCACCGTCGGGCGCTTACTATGCAGAGGGTATCAACCCCGTCCGCATCTATGTCGAAGATGAGTACATCCGTGCCGCTCCCGGCCTGACCGGCTTCACCAAGTGCGGCGGCAACTACGCTGCTTCCATCAAGGCCGGTGAGCTGGCCGAGGAGCAGGGCTATGCCCAGGTGCTGTGGCTGGACGGCGTGGAGAAGAAGTACGTCGAGGAAGTCGGCAGCATGAACATCATGTTCAAAATCGACGGCAAGGTCTACACCGCCGCCACCGTGGGCACCGTTCTGCCCGGCGTCACCCGCCGCAGCTGCATCGAGCTGCTGAAGGACTGGGGCTATGAGGTCATCGAGGGCAAGCTGGCCATCGCTGACATCATGCAGGCTGCACGTGAGGGCAAGCTGGAAGAGGTCTTCGGCACCGGCACCGCCGCAGTCGTCTCCCCGGTCAAGGAGCTGGTCTGGAAGGGCGAGCATGCCTACATCGGCGACGGCAACATCGGCCCTGTCACCCAGAAGCTGTACGATACCATGACCGGGATGCAGTGGGGCAAGCTGCCCGACACCAAGGGCTGGATCGTTCCGGTGGAGAAGAAGTACTAAGCTGCAAGTTTCTTTCCTTGTTCCGAGTTCTGCAAGCGCCGTCCGGCAGCTCACCGGGCGGCGTTTGCTGTATCAACCGCTCAGGCGCTTTGCAGCGCAATCTGCCCTGTGGTCTTGGTTCAGAATTGCAATTCTGCCGGGATGGTGCTAGACTAAGCATAGAGTAAGAGGATTGAGAGGGACCAGGACCATGATCAAGAAATGGAGCGTCAGCTACCCCGCTGTCAACGGCACCGAGCAGCGCCGTGTTTATGTCTATCTGCCCACCATGTACGAAGCCGACCCGGACCGTCGGTATCCGGTGCTGTACATGTTCGACGGCCAGAATGTCTTTTTTGACGAAGATGCCACCTTCGGCAAGAGCTGGGGGCTGGCAAACTATCTGGACTACACCGACACGCCGCTTATCGTGGCGGCGGTCGAGTGCAACGCCGGGCCGAACAACGAGCGTCTGGTGGAGTATTCGCCCTACCGCTTCGATGACCCGACCTACGGCCACTTTGACGGCAAGGGGGCTGCGACCATGAGCTGGTTCATCCACCGGTTCAAGCCCTTCATCGACCGCAATTTCCGCACCCTGCCCGACCGGGAGCACACCTTCATCGGCGGCAGCTCCATGGGCGGTCTGATGAGCCTGTACGCCCTGCTGAACCACAACGACGTCTTTGGCCGTGCGGCGGCTCTGTCGCCGTCCATCTGGGTCTCGCCGGAAAAGCTCAGCGGTCTGTTAGGCCGCGCGAAGCTGGAGCCGGGCACCGTGCTCTACATGGACTACGGCTCCCGCGAGATGGGCAACCACGAGGGGATGCGCAAGGGCTTTGCCGACATGTGCAGCAAGGTCATGATCCGCGGCATCCACCTGACCGCCCGTCTGGTGCCCGGCGGCACCCACTGCGAAGCCAGCTGGGAAAAGCAGCTGCCGTTCATGATCCATACCCTGATGTACGAACTGGATTGACCCGACGACCCGATTATAAGGAGGGACCCACGATGGAAATGCAGTATTTTAAGGATTACAGCCCCGCGCTCGGCCGCGAGATGGAGTGCAAGGTCTACGGCCACGCCGGTCGGCCGATGCTCTACATCCCCTGCCAGGATGGCCGGTTTTTTGACTTCGAGGACTTCCACATGGCCGATACGCTGGCCCCGTGGATCGAGTCCGGCCAGGTGATGGTCCTCTCCATCGACACCATCGACAAGGAGACCTGGTCCGACACGAACGGCGACCCCTACTGGCGCATCCGCCGCTATGAGCAGTGGATCCGCTACATCGTGGAGGAAGCCGTGCCCAAGATCCGCCACATCGCCCGCGAGCGGAACGGCTGGAACGACGAACCGGGCGTCATCGCCTTTGGATGCAGTCTGGGCGCGACCCATGCCGTCAATCTGTATCTCCGCTTCCCGAACATCTTCTGCGGCTGTCTGGCTCTCAGCGGCATCTACACCGCCCACTACGGCTTCGGCGATTATATGGACGAGCTGGTCTATATGAACTCCCCGGTGGACTACATGGTCAACTTCCCGGAGAATCACCCCTATATGGAGCTGTTCCGGAACCAGAAGGCCGTCATCTGCTGCGGTCAGGGCGACTGGGAGCAGCCGGACACCACCTGGTATCTCAAGCGCATCTTTGAGGCCAAGCACATCCCCATCTGGGTAGACCTGTGGGGCCACGATGTCAACCACGACTGGAACTGGTGGTATCAGCAGGTCGCGTATTATATGCCCTACATTCTGGGCTGATAATGAATGTACCCTCTCAGGCCGCCGGACGGCGTCCAGCTCCCCCGAAGGGGGAGCTTTTGGCCTATCAAGACCTCCCACTTTGGGGGAGGTGGCATCGCGGAAGCGATGACGGAGAGGGTTTCAAGCGTATCAAAAGAAAGAGGAATCAACAAGACACCATGAGCAATTTTATCTTTATCTCTCCGAACTTCCCGACGAACTACTGGCAGTTCTGCCGGGAGCTGAAAAACAACGGCATGAACGTTCTGGGCATCGGCGACCAGCCGTATGATGAGCTGAAGCCGGAGCTGAAGGCCAGCCTGAACGAATACTACAAGGTCGGCAGCCTCGAAAATTACGATGAGGTCTACCGCGCCGTGGCGTTCTTCGCCTTCAAGTATGGCCGTATCGACTGGCTGGAATCCAACAACGAATACTGGCTGGAACGCGACGCCGCCCTGCGCACCGATTTCCACATCACCAGCGGCTTCCAGACCGAGGATATGCCCCGCATCAAGTACAAGAGCAAGATGAAGGAGTATTATCAGAAGGCCGGCATCGCCACCGCCCGCTACCACATGGTGGACGATTTCGAGGGCTGTAAAAAGTTCATCGACGAGGTGGGCTACCCGGTCGTCGTCAAGCCGGACAACGGCGTCGGTGCGTCCGACACCCACAAGCTCTCCGATGACGAGGAGCTGCGCGCCTTCCTGACCTACAAGAGCGTACACCATGCCGACGTCTCCTACATCATGGAGGAGTTCGTCCACGCCGAGGTCAACAGCTACGATGCCATCATCGACGGCAGCGGCAACCCCATCTTTGAGGCGGGCAACGTCAGCCCGATGTCCATCATGGACATCGTGAACAACGACGACAACTCCATCTACTACATCATCAAGGATCTGCCCGATGATACCCGCGCCGCAGGCCGTGCCGTCGTCAAGAGCTTCGGCGTTAAGAGCCGCTTCGTCCACTTCGAGTTCTTCCGGATGACGGAAGATCAGACCAGCATGGGCCAGAAGGGCCAGATCGTGGCGCTGGAAGTCAACATGCGCCCCTGCGGCGGCTTCACGCCCGATATGATCAACTTTGCGCGCTCCACCAACGTGTACAAGATCTGGGCCGATATGATCGCCTTCGGCGGCACCGATATGCCGGTGGGCGAGCACTACTACTGCCCGTTTGCGGGCCGCCGCGACGGCAAGCACTTCGTGTACAGCCACGAGCAGCTGATGCAGAAGTATCAGGCCAACATGCGGATGGTGGACCGCATCCCCGACGCCCTCTCCGGTGCTATGGGCAACCAGATGTACGTCGCCACCTTCTCCACCTTTGAGGAGATGGAGCAGTTCTATGCCGACGTTCTGGCCGTGACCGATGCCGACAACGACACCGTTCAGAAAGAACTGAGCGAGGTGCTGGCCCTCGGCGAGCCTGCCGCCACCACGGCCCTCACCAGAAAGCCGAACCTCTCCCCCGCCGTCAAGCCCACCACGGCCGTGACCAAGACCACGACCAGAGCGGTGACCAAGACGAAAAAACACTGAATCCCAAGGAAAAGAGCCGTCCTGCCGTGCGTTGCAGGGCGGCTCTTTTTGTCAGATTGCTCTAAAAACAGGACGGAAATTTTCCATATCCGATGAACTTTTCAAAAGGCGTTGACAGGAGTTTTGGAAGAGAGTAAGATGAGAAAAAATGGATGGCTTGTTTTGGGGAGTTGTCCATAAAAACAAAAATGGAGGAATGAACTATGCGTATGATGAAACGTGTTGCAGTCAGCATTTTGGCGGCAGCAATGGCTCTGTCTCTGTTGACTGCCTGCGGTGGCGGTGATGCCCCCAGCGCTCCGGAAACGCCGAGCAATCCGGGCACTTCGCAGGGCGAAGAAAAAAAGGACGACGAAAAGAAAGACCCGCCCGCAGAGAGCAAGCCGGAAGACAAGAAAGACGAAGAAGTGGCGGACGGCTCGACGGTCGAATTGAACAAGAGCCGCACTTATAAGTGGGTGCAGGAATATGGGTCTGCAAAAAAAGCATACATCAAGATTGAACCGGTAAAACCGGCCTCGCAGGATGTTATTTGCACGGAATCGGTTACGGATGGACAAAAGACGTATACCAAAGTGACTCATAAAAATGGAAAGACGGACGAACAATTTACAGAACTGGTTTCGGGCAAGACCCAGAATGTATATCGTCTGTACTCGAATCAGAAGATCGCGATCATGACAAGTTATACCGTGAACGCAGCGGATTTGAACCAGAATGTGCTCTCGGATTCCTACAACTATACGGTGAAGAAGACCACACATGTCGTCAATGCGGTTCCTTATTACACGGAAGCGTTGACGATGGAAAACAAAACTACGAAGAAGACGGAAACCCAGCTGTTCTGCTATGACAGTACGGGTAGTCTGGTCTATCTGATTTCTTCTCCGGATACGGCGGATGAAGAAATCATTCACATTCAGTGCAGTAAGGCGATTCCGGATTCTGCGATCCTGAGCGTTCCGAATGGCTGGAGTGTCTATACGGTTACGTACGGTGCAAGCTATAACGATGTGACTGTAAAAGACCAGAGCGGTCGTGAACTGACAACCGAAGAAGTGACAGCTCTCCTCAATAAACTTGCCTGAACCATCTGATGAAAACAAAGGCCCAAACCGGAAATATCTGCCCGGTTTGGGCCTTTTTGTGTTTATCACAGCTTCATTTTCAGGTTTCGCAGCTGGTTCAGCTGGTCACGCCGTCCATAGATGACGGCGAGGACCTGGACCCGGTGTGAGTCGGGATCCGGCCAGAAGTAGATCAGAAAATTTCGGCACAGAAGTTTCCGGATGTTTTGTGAATGCCAGGGTTCTTCTTCGACAAGGGGTGCCCGCTGAGGCAGAAGGCTTAAAGAGGCCATAGCCTGTTCCAATGCGGTCAGGAGTGCATCTGCGGTTTCGGGTTCCAGAAGTTCATGTGCGATATGGTGGACGATGGCACGGAGCTGCTGTTCGGCCTGCGGGGTGAGCGCGACAGTATATTCCTCCATGGCTCAGATCTCCGCGCGGAGCCGGGCAAAGGCTTCGTTCAAAGGGGAAGATTCTCCGCGCCTGGCCTGGTCCAGGCCGGTCTGCATCATGGCGTCAAATTCGTCACGGCTCAGAGCATCACGGGTGGGGAGCCGGGTGGCCAGGTCCAGCGAAAATGGAATGCCGTCCCGCAGGATGACCTGACGGTACGCCATATCAATGAAGACCGAAACAGGAATGCCAAGCTGAGAAAGAATGGCTTCGGCCTGCTCCTTGATCTCTGGCTGGATGCGGGCGGTGACATTTGCGGTTTTTGCGGACATAAAAATCGCCTCCTATTACTTTTATTGTACCACAATGTACTGCAATGTGCAATACAATAGAAGAAAGCGGAAAGCAAGGTTTGTCCCGCTCGGCAGAATGTGCTATACTGTCCTCAAAGACACTGTTGAGAATGAGGTACAGATATGAAAATTCCCGCAAATGGTTTTACACACGCTGGCAAGTTCCACGCAGACGACGTGTTTGCCACCGCGCTGCTGCAGATCGTCCGGCCGGATATCAGAATTACCCGCGGCTTTGTGGTGCCGGATGACTTCGACGGCATCGTGTACGACATCGGTTTCGGTATGTTCGACCACCATCAGGAGCCGCGCGAGACCCGTCCTAACGGCGTCCCCTATGCGGCCTTCGGTCTGCTGTGGCGGGTGCTGGGGCCGGGGCTGGTCGGTGAACGGCAGGCACGGCTCATTGATGAAAACTTCATCCAGCCGCTGGACCTGAACGACAACACCGGCGAGCAGAACAGCCTGTGCGACGCCATCGGCTTCTTCAACCCGGTGTGGGATTCGAAGGAAGATCAGGACACCTGCTTCTTCAAGGCCGTGGCCGTGGCAAAGCAGATCCTGGAACACCAGCTCGACAGCGCCAACGCTGTGAACCGCGCCGACGAGAAAGTCCAGCAGGCTTACAAAAATTCCCGCGACGGCATCGTCGTGCTGCCCTGTTACCTGCCCTGGAAAAACGGTCTGTACCGGACGGATGCGCTGTTCGTGGTCTACCCCAGCCAGCGCGGCGGGTGGAGCGCTCAGTGCGTGACCGACCACAAGACCAAGAAGCCCAAGCTGCCCTTCCCGCAGTCCTGGGCGGGCCAGCCGCAGGAGGTCATCGAGCAGAAGAGCGGCATCGAGGGCATCAGCTTCTGCCATGCCAGCCGCTTCCTCATCACGGCCAAGGATAAGGAAACGGCCCTTGCAGCCTGCCGTCAGGTGCTGAAAAACAACGGGAGACTGTAACATGAGCGCAGGAACCGAACAAGAGACCGAAGAGCGGGCCTATGTGTATATGGTGCGGTGCGCGGGCGGCCAGCTCTATACGGGTTGGACGAATGACCCCGGTGCCCGCCTGCACGCCCACAAGACCGGCAGGGGGGCCAAGGCCACACGGGCCATGGGGGCGGAGCGGTTCGCCTATCTGGAACGATGCGCGGACCGGTCGGCGGCGCTGCGCCGGGAAGCGGCCCTGAAAAAGCTGCCGAAAGCGAAAAAGGAAGCCCTCTGCGCCGGGTGGGAGGAGAAGAACCTCCCCCGCCTCTCGGTGGCGTCCCGCGCCGATGCAAAGGACATTCTGGAACTGTACAACTGGTATGTGCTGCACCACACCGCAACGTTTCAGGTCACGCCCTCCACACTGGAAGAGTACGAGGACTGGGTGGACAACACCCTGAAGGTGGCCCCGCTGCTGCTGGCGCGGGACGCAGACGGCAGGCTGCTGGGCTATGCCTGCGCCCACCGCTGGCACCCGCGCGAGGCTTATGACTGGTCGGTGGAGAGCACCATCTACTGCGCCCCGGATGCCCGCGGCTGCGGGGTGGGCACCCTGCTCTACCGCGCACTGCTGGAATTGCTGGCCGCCTGCGGCTACTGGAACGTCTATGCACTCGTGGCTGACCCGAACCCCGCCAGCGAGCGCATCCATGCGCAGCTGGGCTTTTCCTGCGTGGGCCGCACCCCGCACACGGCGTATAAATTCGGCTGGCTGGGCCTGTCCACCTGGTGGCTGGCGCTGCGCACCGGCAACGAAAAGCCTGCCCCCGTCCGGATGGTGACGGCAGAGCAGACGCAGGCCGTGCTCTGCAAATACGGAAAAACAGAATGAAACGAAACGAAGAGCTCCGGCATCTGCCGGGGCTCTTCTGCGTTTCGGAAAGCGGTGCTGAAACCTTGGCACCTGCCCGGCGGGATGGATGAAACGGCTTTCAGAATGTGTAAGAATATATACAGCAGAACTGCATAAAATTTGCATAAATAATAAAATATTTGCATAAACATGCAAAGTGCCACAAACGGCACTGGAAAAGGGCAGAAGGTTTGGCGGTTTTCCGCATTGACGGAAAAGCCGCGCTGCGTATAATAAAAAGCGTGATAAGCAACCGAGAGATCGAGCGCACCGGGAGGGACGCCCGGTGCAGGAAAACAAAAGTGTAAGCATGAAAACAAAGGAGCGTTCATCATGAAAAAGGAAGACATCAAAAAAGTCGTTCTGGCCTACTCTGGCGGCCTGGATACCTCGATCATCATTCCCTGGCTGAAGGAAAACTACAACAACTGCGAAGTCATCGCCGTCTCCGGCGACGTGGGCCAGGGCACGGAGCTGGACGGTCTGGAAGAGAAGGCCAAGAAGACCGGCGCTTCCAAGCTGTACGTTCTGGATCTGAAGAAGGACTTCATTGAGAACTACATCTTCCCCACCCTGAAGTTCGGCGCAAAGTATGAGGACTACCTGCTGGGCACCAGCTTCGCACGTCCCTGCATCGCAAAGGCTCTGGCCGACATCGCCATCCAGGAAGGCGCCGACGCCATCTGCCACGGCTGCACCGGCAAGGGCAACGACCAGGTGCGTTTTGAGCTGACTCTGAAGGCCCTCTGCCCCGATATGGCCATCATCGCTCCGTGGCGTGAGTGGGACATCAAGAGCCGTGACGAGGAAATCGACTACGCCGAGGCCCACAACATCCCCCTGAAGATCAACCGCGAGACCAACTACTCCAAGGACAAGAACCTGTGGCACCTGAGCCACGAGGGTCTGGATCTGGAGAACCCCGCCAACGAGCCGCAGTACAACAAGCCTGGTTTCCTGGAGCTGGGTGTTTCCCCGGAGCAGGCTCCCGATACCCCGACCTACCTCACCATCCACTTCGAGAAGGGCATCCCCACCGCCATCGACGGCAAGGAGATGGGCGCTGTGGAGCTGGTCGAGTACCTGAACAAGGTCGGCGGTGAGAACGGCATCGGCCTGCTGGATATCGTTGAGAACCGTCTGGTCGGCATGAAGAGCCGCGGCGTGTACGAGACTCCCGGCGGTGCCATCCTGTACAAGGCCATCAATGTGCTGGAGACCATCACCCTCGACAAGGAGAGCGCACACCTCAAGGAGCAGCTGGCGCAGAAGTATGCCGACATCGTCTACAACGGCCAGTGGTTCACCCCGCTGCGCGAGGCTCTGGATGCCTTCGCCAACAGCCTGGCAAAGACCGTGACCGGCGACGTCAAGCTGAAGCTCTACAAGGGCAACATGATCAACGCAGGCGTCACCTCTCCGTACACCCTGTACGATGAGCAGACCGCTTCCTTCGGCGAGGATGAGGATTACAACCAGGCCGATGCAGCAGGCTTCATCAACCTGTTCGGTCTGTCCATCAAGGAGCGCGCAAAGCTGTCCAAGAGCTGGCCGAAGGTCGAGGACTAAGCGGCCGAACGAAGCCAACTTTCCCCGCTGTGTGTTTTCTACACTTTCACACAGCGGTTCCAAGACCGGCAGAGTTGCCGGCGGCACCGCCGCAGGAGCGTTTTCCCCTGCGGCGGCTTTGCCGTTTTTAGAGCCCTCTCAGTCTCGCTTCGCTCGCCAGCTCCCCCAAAGGGGGAGCCTTTGGCAGACCGGGAATGCCTGAGCAGGCTGAAAAATCGCTGCGGTTCGTAAAATACATCGCTCCGTTCTCAAGGTGAACAGCGCCTCGGCCGGTTTTGGACGAAGGAATGTCTTCCCGACATGCCAATGCCTCTCACTTTGGGAGAGGTGGCAGCGCGTGAGCGCTGACGGAGAGGGTAAGCCCGACTGAGAGGTTGTACGAAGGATCGCGTTACAATCGAGATAAAGGGAACAGTAATTATGGCAGAACAACTCTGGAAAGGCCGTTTTTCCAAGGCGGTCGATTCGCGCGTCAATGATTTCAACTCTTCCATCCGCTTTGACCAGCGGATGATCGCACAGGATATGCGGGGCAGCGGCGTACACGCCACCATGCTGGCTAAACAGGGCATCATCTCCGAGCAGGATTGTGAGGACATCCTCAACGGTCTGGCTTCCATCGCCGACGACCTGGCCAGCGGCAGGCTGGAGATCGACCCCAACGCCGAGGACGTCCACACCTTCGTGGAGCAGACCCTGACCGCCCGCATCGGCGACGCCGGCAAGCGCCTGCACACCGGCCGCAGCCGCAACGATCAGGTGGCGCTGGACATCCGCCTGACCCTGCGCGACTACAGCCGGATGCTGCAGGGCCGCATCGTCGAGCTGGTCCGGGTCATCTGCAAGAAAGCAGCGGAGAACACCGCCGCCGTCATGCCCGGCTACACCCACCTGCAGCGCGCCCAGCCCATCACCTTCGGCCACGCGCTGATGGCCTATGCCTGGATGCTGCTGCGCGATCTGCAGCGCTTTGAGGATGCCACCGCCCGCATGGATGCGCAGTGCCCGCTGGGTTCCGGCGCACTGGCCGGCACCACCTACCCGCTGGACCGCGCCTTCACCGCCGAGAAGCTGGGCTTTGCCGCACCCTGCGCCAACAGCCTGGACGGCGTGTCCGACCGCGATTTCTGCATCGAGCTGGCCGCTGCCATCTCCACCTGCATGATGCACCTGTCCCGCCTGTCGGAGGAGATCATCCTCTGGTGCAGCTGGGAGTTCAAGTTCATCGAGCTGGACGACGCTTTCACCACCGGCTCCTCTATCATGCCGCAGAAGAAAAACCCGGACGTCACCGAGCTGATCCGCGGCAAGACCGGCCGCGTCTACGGCGACCTGAACACCCTGCTCGTCATGATGAAGGGCATCCCGCTGGCCTACAACAAGGATATGCAGGAGGATAAGGAGGCCATCTTCGACGCCGTCGATACCCTCGACCTCTGCCTGAAGACCGTCACCCCGATGCTGGACACCATGAAGACCCTGCCCGCCAACATGCGCCGCGCTGCGGCCAAGGGCTTCATCAACGCCACCGACTGCGCTGATTACCTGACCAAAAAGGGAATGCCCTTCCGCGATGCCTACAAGCTGACCGGCTGCATGGTCTCCGACTGCATCAGCAAAGACAAGACCCTCGAAGAGCTGACACTGGACGAGTTCCGGGGCTACAGCAGCCTGTTTGAGAACGATATCTACGATGCCATCGACCTCATCAAGTGCTGCGAGGGCCGCACCAGCTACGGCGGCCCCTCCGAGGCAAGCGTGAAGAATCAGATCGCACTGGCATCTGCACAGGTGGACGCATGGGAGGCGAACAACGCATGAGCGTGAAAGTTTTTATCGACGGTTCCTCCGGCACCACCGGTCTGCGCATCGCGGACCGTCTGGCGGCCCGGCCTGAGATCGAGCTTCTGAGCATCTCCGCCGAGGGCCGCAAGGACGTGAACGAGCGGGCCAGCGTCATCAACTCCGCAGACCTCGCCTTCCTCTGCCTGCCCGATGCGGCTTCCAGAGAGGTCATGCCCCTGCTCCGCCCGGACGTCAAGGTGCTGGATACCTCCACGGCCTTCCGCACCGACCCGGCATGGGACTATGGCTTCCCGGAGCTGAAGGGCCAGAAAGAGAAGATCCAGAACTCCTGCCGTGTGGCCGTGCCCGGCTGCTACGCCAGCGGCTTCATCAGCATTGCGCGGCCGCTGGTCGAGCTGGGGCTGGTCCCGGCGGACTATCCGTTCAGCTGCACGGGCCTCTCCGGTTACTCCGGCGGCGGCAAAAAGATGATCGCCGAGTACGAGAACCCGGACCGCCCGGCCCACAGCAAGATCGACGCGCCCAAGAGCTACGGCCTCACGCTGGCCCACAAGCACCTGCCGGAAATGCAGAAGATCAGCGGGCTGGCCCGCACACCCGCCTTTGTGCCGGTGGTCTGCGATTACTATTCCGGGATGCAGGTCCTCGTTCCGCTGGACCTGAAGCTGGCGGGCACCACCGCCGGGCAGGTGGCCGAGGGCATCGCCGCCTATTATAAGGATGGCGCGACGGTCTCCGTCCACGCCCTGAACGAACCGCTGCCCGAAAACGGCCTGTACTCCAACGCCCTCTCCGGCAGCGACCGGATGGAACTGTATCTGACTGTGAACGCAGCAGGCGACCAGATGATGCTCATTTCGCTGTTCGACAACCTGGGCAAAGGCTCGTCCGGTGCTGCCGTGCAGTGCATGAACCTGATGCTGGGTCTGAATGAGACGGAAGGATTAGAGTGAAACCTCTCCGCCATCGCTCACGCGAGGCCGGAAAGGTCGATAGGGGGAAGAACGATATGTCTTACAAGGAAGTATCGGGCGGCATCTGTGCGCCCAGAGGATTTGCAGCGGCCGGTGTCCATTGCGGCATCCGGGCCAACCACAACGAAAAATACGATCTGGCGCTCATCAAAGCGGAAGTCCGCTGCGCGGCCGCCGGTGTCTACACCACCAACAAGGTCTGCGGTGCGCCCATCAAGGTGGACCGTGCCCACCTGAAGGACGGCTATGCACAGGCCATCCTTGTCAACAGCGGCAACGCCAACACCTGCGCCGCCAACGGTGTGGCACTGGCCGAAGAGTGCTGTGCGCTGGTGGGCAAGGCGCTGGACATCCCCGCTGAGGATGTTCTGCCCGCCTCCACCGGCGTCATCGGCCAGCCTATGGTCATCGACCCGTTTGCCCGCGGCATCCCCGCCGCAGCGGCCAAGCTGGCCGCCACCGGGCAGGGCAGCACCGATGCGGCGACTGCCATCATGACCACCGACACCCACAAAAAAGAGTACGCCATCCAGTTCGAGCTGGGCGGCAAGACCTGCACCGTGGGTGCCATCGGCAAGGGCAGCGGCATGATCGCCCCCAATATGGCGACGATGCTGGCCTTCTACACCACCGACGCCGCCGTCTCCCCCGCCCTGCTCGAAAAGGCGCTGAAGACTGTCGTGCCCGGCACCTACAACCAGATGAGCGTGGACCTCGACACTTCGACGAACGACACCCTCATCATCCTGGCATCGGGCCTTGCGGGCAACCCGGAGATCACCGAGGAGAACGCCGATTACGAGGCCTTTGTGGCAGCGCTGACGGCCATTGCCGAGCACATGTGTGCTGAACACGCCGGTGACGGCGAGGGCGCGACCCACCTCATCACCTGCGAAGTCACCCATGCGCCCGACCTGAAGACGGCCCGCGCCGTCTCCCGCAGCGTGGTCTGCTCCAACCTGTTCAAGGCGGCGGTCTTTGGCCGCGATGCCAACTGGGGCCGCATCCTCTGCGCCATCGGCTACACCCCCGGCGACTTCTCCATCGACAAGGTCTGCGTCTGGCTGTCCAGTGCCGCCGGGGAGGTCTACGTCTGCGAGAACGCAGCCTACCACCCCTACAGCGAGGACGAGGCCGCCAAAGTGCTGGCCGAGCACGATGTCCTCGTCAAGGTGGACATGGGCACCGGCGACGCCAGTGCAAAGGCCTGGGGTTGTGACCTGACCTATGATTACGTCAAGATCAACGGCGATTACCGCACCTGAGAAGCGGTTCGAAACAGAGCATCGAGCGGGAAGAGGAAACGTATGAAGAACGAAGAAATGGCCCTCCTGTTTTCGGAGGCGACCCCTTACATCCAGAAGTACCACGGCAAGACCATGGTCATCAAATACGGCGGCAACGCCATGATCAACGAGACGCTGAAGAACGCCGTCATGAACGACCTCGTCACCCTGACGCTGCTGGGCGTGCGGGTGGTGCTGGTCCACGGCGGCGGCCCGGCCATCAACGAAATGCTGAAAAAGGTCGGCGTGGAGAGCCATTTTGCCAACGGTCTGCGCGTGACCGACGACGCCACCATGGAGATCGTCCAGCAGGTGCTGGCCGGCAAGGTGAACAAGGACCTCGTGGCAAAGCTGCGCGGCCGCGGTGTCGGCCTGTGCGGTATGGACGGCCAGATGCTCCGCTGCACCGAGCTGGACCCCCAGCTGGGCCATGTGGGCGAGATCATCCATGTGGACCCGACCCTGATCGAAAATCTGCTGAACGGCGGTTACATCCCGGTCATCGCGACGGTCGGCATGGACGACCTCGGCCAGGCATACAATGTCAACGCCGACACCGCTGCCGCCCAGATCGCCATTGCGCTCAAGGCCGAAAAGCTCGTCTCCATGACCGATATCGCGGGCCTGCTGCGGGATAAGGACGATGAATCCACCCTCATCCCCGAAGTGGAGGTCTCCGAGATCGAGGGCTACAAGGCCGCTGGAGTCATCGCAGGCGGTATGATCCCCAAGATCGGCGGCATGGCCGATGCCATCTATCAGGGCGTCCACGAGGCCGTCATCATCGATGGCCGTGTCCCCCACTCCATCCTGCTGGAGCTGTTCTCCAACCGTGGTTCCGGCACCCGCTTCTACCGCCGGAGCCATCAGGAATAAGGGTTGCTCAAATTCCAGAAGAACGGTATAATAAGAAAAAGTGCGCACCGGAATGCCAAGGCCTCTCCTACAAGGAGAGGTGGCAATGCGAAGCATTGACGGAGAGGTTGTACAGAGGAAACGTTGCCCTTCCTACAACCTCTCAGTCTCGCTTAGGCTCGACAGCTCCCCTGGTAGGGGAGCCTTTGGCATAGAGGAAAGGGAGGTCAGCAAATTTATGGATTCCGAAAAAGTCATCAAGCGGGACAACGACTATGTCCTGCATACCTACAACCGCAATCCCATTGCGCTGGAAAAGGGCCACGGCCTGTATGCCGAAGGCCCCGAAGGCCAGAAGTATCTGGACTTCACCAGCGGCATCGGCGTCAACAGTCTGGGCTATTGTGATGTGGACTGGGCCGAGGCCGTTTCCGAGCAGGCCCACAAGCTGCAGCACACATCCAACCTCTACTACACGGCCCCCTGCGGCAAGCTGGCCAAAAAGCTGTGCAAGCGCACCGGCATGAGCAAGGTCTTCTTTGGCAACTCCGGTGCCGAGGCCAATGAGGGGGCCATCAAGGCGGCCCGCAAATACAGCTTCGACCACTACGGCAAGGGCCGTGATGTGGTCATCACGCTGGTCAACAGCTTCCATGGCCGCACCATCGCTACCCTGACCGCCACCGGGCAGGAGGTGTTCCACAACTACTTCGGCCCCTTCAACGAGGGCTTCCAGTACGTCCCGGCGGGCGACCTTGAAGCCCTGACCGAGCTGGTGGACCGCCACACCTGCGCCGTGATGCTGGAGCTGGTGCAGGGCGAGGGCGGCGTCGTGGCGCTGGAGCCGGAATACGTGCAGGCCGTCCGCAAGCTCTGCGACGACAGGGACCTGGTCCTCATCGTGGACGAAGTGCAGACCGGCGTGGGCCGCACCGGCACCTTCCTGTGCTGTGAGCACTACAACCTCAAGCCGGATGTCGTCACCCTGGCCAAGGGTCTGGGCGGCGGCCTGCCCATCGGTGCCGTGCTGATGAACGAAAAGGTCGCGGCCGGGATGGGTGCAGGCACCCACGGCTCCACCTTCGGCGGCAACCCGGTGGTCTGCGCCGGTGCCAATGTGGTCGTGGACCGGATGGACAACGGCTTCCTGGCGAACGTCAATGAGCGCGCCGTCCAGCTGCGCACCGGCCTGGCAAAGCTCCCCATGGTCAAGAGCCTGTCCGGCATCGGCCTGATGGTGGGCATCGAATTTTTCGGCGATGTCCGGGCGGCGGACGTCCTCGCCGCCTGCCGCGAAAAGGGCCTGCTGGTGCTGACGGCCAAGACCCGCCTGCGCCTGCTGCCGCCCCTGACCCTGACGGCACATGATGTCGAGAAGGCACTGGCCATCCTGAACGAAGTGCTGAGCGAGATGGCCCAGAAGTCTCCGGAGGAACAGGCATGAAACATCTGCTGAAACTGAGCGACCTCTCCCCCGAAGAGCTGCACCACATCCTCGATGTGGCCGACCGGCTCAAGGCGGAGCAGAAGGCCGGAGGCACGGCACCGCTGCTGCACGGCAGGAGCGTGGCGCTGATGTTCTCCAAAAACTCCACCCGCACCCGCACCAGCTTTGAGGTGGGCGTGTACCAGCTGGGGGGCCTTGGCAACTACATGAACGCCGCCACCGAGCTGCAATCCGGCCGGGGCGAGCCGCTCAAGGATACCGCCCGTGTGCTGGGCCGCTACTACGACTGTGTGGTCTGGCGCACCTACCGCCAGTGCGACCTTGAAGAGTTCGCCGAGCTGGCCGGGGTCCCGGTCATCAACGGCCTGACCGACTATGCCCACCCCTGCCAGGTGCTGGCCGACCTGATGACCATCCGGGAGCGCCGCGGCGCACTGGAAGACCAGAAGCTCTGCTTCATCGGCGATGGATGCAGCATGGCGAACAGCCTCATCGTGGGCGGTCTGCTGGCCGGGATGACCGTCAGCTGCGTCTGCCCGCAGGGCTACCGCCCCGCCGCCGATGTGCTGATGTTTGCCCACAAATATGGCCCGAAGTTCCATCTCCTCACCGACCCCGCCGAGGGCGTGAAGGACGCCGACGTGGTCGTGACGGCGGCCTGGAACACCGCCCCCGGCACACCGGAGAGCGAACGCCGCCTGCGCGATTTCGCGGGCTTTCAGGTCACGAGCGGCCTGCTGAGCGGAGCAAAGCCCGACGCGATGCTCCTCCACTGCCTGCCCGCCCACCGCGGCGAGGAGATCTCCACGGCGGTCTTTGAACAGCACGCCGACGAGATCTTCACCGAAGCCGAGAACCGTCTCCACGTCCAGAAAGCCGTTCTGGCCATCCTTCTGGCGAACCAATAAGCGGGAACATACAGGCTTCATAAAACAGCCGTTTGAACGGATAGAAAGAAAACCAGAACGATCAGCTGGATCAGCTGCGCAGTTCTGGTTTTCTGCTGTTTGTAAGAGCAGGGAGCGTCCTGCGGTCACAACGTTTCAATTCTTAAAAATTCCTGTCCTGCCGGAAACGAGTGCGGCAAACTGGAAGTTGTAAATACATGTTTTCCCAAGTTCTTTTGCCATATCATGTATTCTTGAATTTAACATCAAATCTACAATTCTATCAGGCTCTTACTTTTCCATTTTCCACTCTTCCATCTAAGCACCATTCCAATTGCTCTAGCGCACTCATCACCCGCCATGGCAATATATGCTCCTACCGCCAGAAGTCCCATGTGTATTCCAAGAAAATATGTTCCACCAACTGCAAACAGATACATAAATATTGCACCGATTATAACTGGAAAAATAGCATCTCCACTTGTTTTTAATGCCTGTCCATATACAAGATTTGTCACTCTTCCAAATTCAAGGAATATATCTACTATCAACAATTTTACTACAAGCTCAATCATCTGTGTATCATCCGTAAATATATGAACGATAAAACGTCCGGTCATTGCAAATGTCACAGAAAAGCACGTTGCTGTTACAAGACCATATATCACAGCTTTTCGCGTACCCCTGTCACATTCCTCATACTTCTTTGCCCCGATTCTCCAGCCAGTCATAATAGCATTTGCCTGTGCAAGTGCTGCCCCCACACAATATGAGAAATTGGCTATCTGCATAGCATACGAACGAGCTGTAACATTCATTCCATCCGTATCCATCTGGTTCATAAAACGCACTATAAATGTCATTGCTACATTATAAAGTGCTGTCTCAAATGCAGAAGGAAACCCAATCTTAACAATCTGTGCAAGTATCCTTCGTGGTTGTTCACGTTCAGGGCTCTGCTTTGCTTTTATAAGTACAGCCCCCATTGCCGCTACAATAATAAGATTCACAGCTTTTGAAATAACTGTTGCAGTAGCAACTCCCATGACTCCCCAGTGAAACACAAACAGGAATACTGAATTCAGTATAATATTAATTACATTACCGACAACTGTCCCTATCAAGGAATGTTTTGTATATCCAAATACTCTTAAATAGCTGGAAAAAATAGGAATAAGCGCATTTAAAAAGCTTGCGCCTCCAACAATTTTAAGATATGTTTCAGCTGATTCAAGCAAAGCAGGAGCAATACTCACTGCCCTCAGTATCCCTCCTGAAAAGACAGCAAGAACAACAGATATCAAGATACCTGTCAGTGCATTAAATACAAGTCCAAGCTGTCTCGCCTGATATGCAATTCCAGGTCTTCCAGCCCCGATATTCTGTGACATCACCGCTACCATACCAGATGATATTACCCCGAACATAATGATAAAAACACCTATATATGTATTTGCTGTTCCGACAGCCCCAACAGCCTGGTCGCTTACTGATGATAACATCAGTGTATCAACCATACCTGAAAGCATATAAAATAAAGTTTCCAGACATATTGGCACAGATAGTTGTGTCAACGTTTTTCTTTCACCTTGCATGTTTTCCTCCATAAATTTCGATTTGTTGAACTAAGCCGAGTATACCACACGCGCGGTCGAATGACCACTCATATATATGAAAATTTGCCCGAAATGCACCCTTCTGGTACAAAGTCCAGTGCGCGGCACCTTGCCAGCGGTGGATGCGCTTCGGATATGAAAAAGTCCCATGCCGACACCGTGACGGTGCAGACATGGGACTTGATGCTTTTTCGGCCTGGCCGGGCAGCCGGAACCGATCCGGACAGGCGTTTACAGAGTCTTACACGCCCGAATAGGCGGAGAAGCCGCCGTCTACGGGCAGGCAGATGCCGGTGATGAACCCGGCGGCGTCGTTGTTCAGCAGGAACAGCAGTGCGCCGACGAGGTCTTTTTCACTGTCGCCGAAGCGGCCCATCGGGGTGGCGGCAAGGATCTTGCCGGTGCGGGCGGTGGGGGTGCCGTCCTCGTTGTAGAGCAGCTTTGCGTTCTGCTCGCTGGCGAAGAAGCCCGGTGCAATGGCGTTGACCCGGATGCCCACCTTGCTGAAGTGGACGGCCAGCCACTGGGTGAAGTTGGTCACGGCGGCTTTGGAGCCGGAGTAGGCCGGGATCTTGGTCAGCGGCAGATAGGCGTTCATGCTGGAAATGTTCAGGATGTTGCAGCCCTCGCGGCCCACCATCTGGCGGGCGAAAGCCTGGGTCGGCAGCAGGGTGCCGATGAAGTTCAGGTTGAACACCATCTCCACGCCGCTCTCGTCAAGGTCGAAGAAGGTCACGGTGTCGGTGTCAAGGTCGCCCATCTCGAAGTATTCCTTGTCGGTGTTGGCGCGGGCGTTGTTGCCGCCGGCACCATTCACGAGGATGTCGCAGGGGCCGAGGTCTGCCAGCACGTCTTCGGCTACCTGCAGGCAGTTGGCCTTGTTCATGACGTTGCAGGTGTAGCCGCGGGCTACGCCGCCCTCGGCCTCGATCGCGTCAGCCAGCTCCTTGAGCTTTTCCATGTTGCGGCCCAGCAGGGCGACCTTTGCACCGGCCCGCGCCAGCGCTCTGGCGAAGATGGAGCACAGGGTGCCGCTGGCACCGGTGACAACGGCCACCTTGCCGGTGAGGTCGGTGTTCAGAACGTTCTTTTCCATAACAGATCTCCTCTTCGTTGCTTAAACTTTGCCCGCGCCCCTGTCCAGGATCTTATCGAACCGGGAGAAGAAGGTAGCGGCGGTGACGGTGGCGGCGATGATGTCGCTGACCGGCTCGGCCAGGAAGACGCCGAACACCGGGTCTGCGACCACATGCGGCAGGATGAAGATGAGGGGGATGAGCAAAATCAGCTTGCGCAGGCAGGCCAGCAGCAGGCTGACCTTGGCCTGCCCCAGCGCCATAAAGCTCTGCTGGCAGGCGATCTGGATGCCCAGCGAGAAGATGCCAGCCATGTAGATGCGCATGGCCCAGGTGGTGTACTGGATCAGGGTGGCATCCGAGGTGAAGATGCCGGCTACCACACCGGGCACCAGCATCATCAGCACCCAGAAGATGGCCGTGTAGCCGAAGCAGACCAGAAGCTGGAAGCGGAAGGCCTCCTTGACGCGCTCTTTCTTGCCTGCACCGAAGTTGAAGCTCATCACCGGCTGGCCGCCCTGGCAGACGCCGGAGACCGGCATACTGGCCAGCTGGGAAACGCTGGTGATGACCGTCATTGCGCCCACGGCCACGTCGCCGCCGTAGCGGGCCAGGCTGGAGCTGAAGCTGATCGAGAGCAGGCTCTCGGTGGACATCATGACGAAGGTGGAGATGCCCAGCGCCAGGACGGGCAGCACGATCTTCCCTTCGGGCTTGAGGTACTCTTTCTTCAGCCGGAGGGTGGTCTTGGGGCCGGTGAGGAAGCGGATGATCCAGATGGCACCCACAGCCTGGCTGAGCACGGTGGCGATGGCAGCACCCCGCACTCCCAGACCAAAGAGGAAGATGAGGATGGGGTCGAGCACGATGTTGATGACCGCACCGATGACGGTGGTCAGCATACTGATCTTGGCAAAGCCCTGTGCGGTGATGAAGGGGTTCATGCCCAGCACGATGAGGACGCAGACCGAGCCGAGGATGTAGATGCGGCTGTACGCCAGCGCATAGGGCAGGGTGGCGTCGCTGGCACCGAACATCCGCAGCAGGGCCGGTGCGGCGGCATAGAACACGACGGTCAGCAGCACCGAGAAGATCAGCAGCATGGTGAAGCTGTTGCTGACGATCTTTTCCGCCTGGTCTTTGTCGCCCTGGCCCATGGCGATGGCGGTGCGGGGCGCGCCACCGGCACCGATGAGCATCGCAAAGGCGTTCAACAGCATCAGGATGGGGGTGAACAGGCCCACGCCGGTCAGCGCGGCTGCGCCGATGCCGGGGATGTGGCCGATGTAGATACGGTCCACGATGTTATACAGCAGGTTGACGATCTGGGCCACCACGGCCGGAATCATCAGCTGGAGCAACAGCTTTTTGACGCTGCCGGTGCCCATATCTCCTTGTTTTTTCTGTGTTTGTGCCATTGGTTTCTCCTTGCATGAAAAGGGCGGCCAGCACCCGAAGGGGGGTGCTGACCACCGCATATTTTAATACGACAGGCCGAAATTCAACTCATAGTAATTGCCGGCGGCGTCACGGTAAGCGTAAGCCTTGCCGTTTTCGTCCTTCATGCAGTCGGGCATGTAGGCATCCTTGGCGTAGCCGGGCACATCGTTGGGGCTGATGCAGACGCCGTCTGCATTGACGGCCAGCACTTCGTCGCCCTTGGGCAGGGTCAGCGGCAGCTTGCCGACCGGGGCAAAGCGGCCGAACAGGACATCCAGCGTTGCGGAGGGGTAGGTATCGAAGCCGACGGTCAGCGCGTCGGAGACTTTTTCGATGTTGCCGACTTCCCAGGCCAGCGGGCAGTTGATGTTGGAAACGACCTTGCCGCCGTGTGCGTGGACCGCCTCGGCGATGCCGGGGATGCGGCTGGCACCGACCAGCGTGGTCTCCTGATGAGTCTCGGCGGTGGGCTTGCCGCTTTCATCCACGTTGCAGACGGTCTTGCCTTCGCAGATGTCCAGCTCCAGATAGCCTGGCGTTGCATTGAAGTATGCACCGGACTGCGGGCTGACCATCAGCAGGGCGACATCGGCCTCGGCGGGGTCGGCCACCAGCGTGACATTGCCCAGCATCTCGCGCAGGGCCTTGGTGGCAGCTTCGCCGGCCTCGGCGCTCTTGCCGAAGGCCTCGGCGTAGACCTTGCAGCCATCCTTCAGGGGCAGGGTGCCGTCGTTCTTCAGCAGGACGACGCTCTCGCGGTGGACGCGGCTGGCCTCTTCCCAGTCGGCCTTGGTGGCCACGACCTCGGCAGCCTTCCGGGGGTCTGCATAGGGGTCTTCGAACATGCCCTGACGGAACAGCTCGGTCAGGGTGCGGCGGACGGCGCGGTTCAGGCTCTCGTCGGTCAGGACAAGGTCTTCCTTCCGGAAGCCTGCGGGCACTTCGTGGGTGTCGTAGTAGCCGTTGGTAGCACGGGCGTAGCTCTCCTCGCCGAACGCATTGTCCAACAGACCGGAGATCAGGTCCACGCCGCTCTGGGTGACGGCGTAGCCGATGCGCTCCGGCTCATCCAGCATATCGACGCCCCAGCACATGTTGTGGACGATGCCGGTGTCGGAGTTGATGTAGCCCTTGAAGCCCATCTGGCTGCGGAGCATCCCGTCGATGAAGACCTTGTTGTAGGCGAAGCCATAGGGATTCAGCGCGATGGGGTTGCCCTCGAAGTCCTCCTGCGGGGCGCTCTTCTCAGCGGACGGCTTGGAGTAGTAGGGCATGATGGACTCGGCGTTGTGGCGGATGGCCGCACGGAAGGCCGGGATGTGGTACTTCTGCAAGGAACCGGGGGTGGCGTAGATGTTCCACTGACCGGCTGCATAGTGGGGGTCGAAGCCGTTCTCACGGGCACCGCCGCCGGGGAAGTGCTTCACGGTCACGGACACGCCGTCCGGGGTGACGCCGTTGCTGCCGCCCTGGATGCCGGGGATGAGGTGGTCGAAGATCTCCTCGATCAGCTCCGGGTCCTCGCCGAAGGTGCCGAAGGTGCGCTGCCAACGAGGGTCGGTGACGCAGTCGGCCATGTACATGTAGCCCTTCTTCAGGCCGCAGGCGTTCCACTCGCGGCGGATGGTGTCGGCGAACTTGTCGATGATGTCGATGCGGGCGGTGCCCTTGACGGCCGCTGCGATGCCCAGAGTGCCGGGCCAGGTGGCAAAGACACCGGCGGCATCGTTCATGCCGAAGACGACCTCACCGTTCTCGTTGCGGCTGTTGGACATGACCTGCATGGGCACGAAGTGCTCACAGGTCTCGGTCAGGTATTGCAGCTGGTTCAGATAGTCGGCCAGATCTTCGGGGGTGGGGTTCTCGCGCAGGATGACATGGCGGTTGAAGCACTTTTTGACCATGTCGGAGGTGCTGGGCAGCGCCTGATGGCCGAAGATGCTGTCGGAAACGTCCACCGGTGCCTCATCCAGCAGGCCGGAGTCATCGCCCACAGGCTTGTGGCCGTTGGCAGCCAGACGGGGCGAGGGGTACTTGGGGCCCATCCGCCAGTCAGAGGTGAACAGCTGGCCGATCTTCTCGCTGGTGGTCAGGGTCTGGACATAGGCTTTGGCGCGCTCTTCAGGGGCCAGGCGCCAGTCGTTGACGGCGCTGACGGTGCCGGTGCCGTCGATATCCTTGAAATAGAGGCCGTCCTGTTCGAGGACCCGGCGCTCCACCGTGCCGATGGTGGGGCCGTTTGCGTTGACATAGCGCTGGACGCGCTGGGATGCTTTCGTTGCCATGTGATTTCTCCTTTTTATTTTACGCCGTCTGCGGTGGGGTTCGTGATACCTATATTATAATGGCAGACTCCAGAAAGGGATTAGAAAAATTTTTGGAAAAATCCGCACTTTCCTAATATTCTTTTCCATGCAGGTCCATGCAGGCAGAGAAAACTGGCAATGTGCTGTACTAATATATCAATGCCATGTGCAATTTGACCAATAAGTTTTTGGAAAGTTGTGAAAATTGCTTCAAAATAGTAAAATCGTCCTGTTTTACCTCAAAATATTACTAACAGAATTTCAAAATATCGTTCATAATAAGGACATAAAGTCCCGATGTGCCGCACAGTGGCAGGTGCGGTTTTCAAACGGGGCAAAACGGAGAACGCCTTGTTTACAAATTAAGGAGAGAAAACGAAATGGCAAAAACGAGAAGTCTGCCGGATAAGTACTACGACAAAGACTACGAGCACAACGGCATCCACCGCGTTCCGCTGTGGCGCATCGCATGCTTTGCACTGAACAACACGGCTACCAACCTGTACATGATGATGATGGGTTACGCTACCTACTACCTGATGGGCTGGGTCGGCGTCGGCATGATGCTGGCCTCTTCCCTGAGCATGATCATGCGTATCTGGGACGGTGTCACCGACCCGTTCGTGGGCTTCATGGTCGATAAGACCAACGGCAAGTTCGGTAAGAACCGCCCGTTCATCGTCATCGGCAACATCATTCTGGCCGTGACCAGCTTCATCCTGTTCCACGTCACCCACCAGCTGCCGCAGGCAGTCCGCTTCCCCTTCTACGTTGTGGTCCTGATGATCTACTATCTGGGCTACACCTGCCAGTGCGTCGTTACCAAGTCTGCACAGTCCTGCATGACCAACGACCCCAAGCAGCGCCCCATGTTCGCTTCCTTCGACGGCGTGTTCAACACCGTTCTGTTCGCTGGTCTGGCGGTTGTGTTTGCGAACATGGCAAACAGCTACAAGGATGTCGGCGGCTATGCTTCCACCCAGTTCTTCCACAGCCTGTGGGTCATGACCGCCATTGTTTCCGGTATCTTCACCCTGCTGGCTGTCATCGCCATCACCCCGAAGGACCGTCCGGAGTTCTTTGGCACCGGCAAGCCGGTCAAGGTCGGCCTGAAGGATTACTGGGATACCCTGAAGAACAACCGCGCCATCCAGATGCTGGTCCTGTCCGCATCTACCGATAAGCTGGGCACCTCTGCCCGTACCAGCGCTGTCTCCGTTGCTATGTTTGCCTGCATCGCCGGTTCTACCGTTCTGCAGGGCAACGTGACCGCTCTGACCACCATCCCCAGCGTCATCGTCACCTTCCTGGCCATCTCTCTGGTGGCTACCAAGTTCGGCCAGCGCAAGGCCATGATCATCGGCTCCGTCGGCGGTCTGGTCATCAACGCTCTGACCATCGCCCTGTGGCTGCTGGGCGACCCCACCACCATGACCTCTGACCCCGCTAAGGGCACCCTGAACTGGGGCTACTTCCTGATCCTCCACGTCCTGCTGAGCGTTGCTTACGCAGGCTTCCAGGGCATCTCCGGCAACATCGTCATCCCCATGACTGCGGACTGCGCCGACTACGAGGTCTATCGCTCCGGCAAGTACGTTCCCGGCCTGATGGGTACCCTGTTCAGCTTCGTCGATAAGCTGGTCTCCTCCTTTGCTCCCATGATCGCCGGTGTCATGTTCACCATCTGCGGCTTCGCTGACCACAACCCCGTTGAGGGCGATGTGGCTACCATGAAGCTCCGCATCGGCTGCGCCTTCTGCTACAGCGGCGTCATCATGATCGGCCTGGTCTGCAACCTGATCGCCATGAAGTTCTATCCCCTGACCAAGGAGAAGATGGCTGAGATCCAGGACGAAGTCGCTCAGATCAAGATGAAGGCCATGGCTGAAAACGCATAATCCAAGCTGCCACGCTTTCTGATTCTGCGGAAACTACATCCCATGGGAAAGACCGCTCACCGGCTACGTGCACAGTGGGCGGCTTTCCCGATTTTATGAGACAAAGACAGAGGTACAACAATGGCAAATACCCAATGGACAAAAGACCCCGACCACGGTTTTATCTGGAATTCCATCGAACATTATTTCTATTGGAAGGAAAACCGCCAGCGCCATGAGGTGAACCGGAAAAAGTATCTCCGCCTTTGCATTCTGGGGGCCTTTGGGGCGCACCAGTTCTACGCCAAGCGCCCGGTTTTGGGGGTGCTGTATCTGGCCACCTTCTGGACCGGCTTCTCGGCAGCCATGACCATCGTGGATGCTGTCATCGCGGCCCCCATGAAGCCGGACGAGAACGGTAGCATCTGGCTGTGACCCCCACCTCTTCTGAGCGGTTCCGCCGGGACCGGAAAGGTACAGTTCTATGAGCAACGTTTTGCAGACCCTGTTCAATACCAATCACGAGCTGCCTGATCTGCAGGTCATCGTGATTCTGGCCATCCTTGCGATCGTTGCGCCCTCGGTGGCCAAGTATCTTCATCAGCGGCGTTCCAGCGGCAGCACCAAGACCTCTGCCGCCTCGGCAAAGCCCCGCGCTCAGCACAAGAAAAAGCGCTGAGCGGCTGAACTTTCTACGACATTTCCCTCTATTCATTCATCTCATTTACCTCCTTTCTTTTCGAAGAAACACCAAAAGCCCGCAGCGAATGCTGCGGGCTTTTGGCGTTGCGGTCTCCCCTCTCAGGAGCATCCGAACAGGACGACAAAATGCCCCGGCAGGTGCTGCACAGCATCTGCCGGGGCGGTTTTATGGGGCTTTAACTTTGGGTCCTATCCGGGAACGCTCAGACCTTCTTGATCTTGATGAGCTGTGCGTTCAGGCTCTCCAGGAAGCCATCGGGCAGAGCCATGACGTTGCCCAGATTCTCCGGGGACATGGTCTTCAGCATATCCCACATGCCGGAGCCGGGCTTCACATCAAAGTTGGTGGTCAGCTTCACGACCTTGGCAACGAGGGCGAAGGCTTCGGGGCACTTGGAGACTTCTTCCATGTTGTCCTTGATGCTGTAGTAGCCTTCCGGGAACTCCATGGGAGCCTTGAGGTCCAGATCCAGGCTGCCGACCTGCTTGAACCAGTTGGCAACGCCCTCCTGGCGCTCGTTGAACTCCGGCAGGGTGTAGTAAGCGGGCTCCTCGGCAACCTTCTCCAGGGTGATGGAATCCTTCACATCGCCGGCCACAGCCAGGATGGTGTTGAAGCCTTCGTTCAGAGCAACGTCGAACTTGAAGACGCGGTGCGCGGTCTGCTGGCCGACTTCCTTGCCGTTGACGTACAGAACGACGGTGTCCTGGTTGGAGTAGACCTTGATCTCGGTGGTCTCGCCTGCGCGCTGTGCGTGGCGGCGGCCAGCGATGTGGACCATCGGGGTCTGGGTCCAGTAAGCCTGATAGACAAAGTAGCTGTCCTTCTTGGTCTTGCGGTCCATGGTGATGAGGCCCTTGTTGTTGCGGCCGCTCACGCCGCCCTCATGACGGGCAGCGCAGCCGAAGTCGAACATGTTCCAGACGTGGGAAGCCCACACCCAGGGACGGTCCTCGAAGACCTGTGCCATGTGCTCGTGGTACAGTGCCTGATACTCCTCGGTGTAGTCCTTGCACTCCGGCGTGTTGCTGTGCCAGTTGATGATGCCCTCGCAGCCGTACTCGGAAACGCCGATGCAGATGTCGGGGTGGTCGGCGTGGAATTTGTCCAGCCAGGGGCCGTTCTGCTCCATCTTGCCGCCGTACCAGCCGAAGTAGTGGTTGTAGCTCTCCAGGTCGGTGATGTGGTGCATGGGGCCATCCACGGGAGTGTGAGAAACGTGTGCAATGGTGGTCAGGCGGGTCGGGTCAAGTTCCTTGCAGAGCTTCTCCAGATCGTGGTGGGTGTCCACCAGCTCCTGAGAGATGCCGCCGATCAGGATCTCGTTGGAGATGCCCCAGAACATGATGGAGGGGTGGTTGTAGTTCTGGATGATGAGCTCCTTCATCTCCTCCATGACGTGGGTGTGTGCGCCCTCGCCCTTCTTGAAGACGCTGATGAAGGGAATCTCAGCCCAGACGGCGAAACCGATCTCGTCACAGGCATCGTAGAAGTCCTGGCTGTGCTGATAGTGTGCCAGACGGATGGTGTTGGCGCCCAGCTCCTTGATGAGCAGGGCGTCCTCATAGTGCTCTTCGGGGGTCAGCGCGTTGCCCTCGAACACGCGGTCCTGATGGCGGGAAACGCCGCGCAGCGGGGTGGGCACACCGTTGATGGAGAAGCCTTCGTTGGGCGTGACCTTGAAGGAACGGACACCGACGTTGGCGTAGATCTCATCGACGGCCTCGTTGTTGTGCTGCAGGGTCGCAGTGACGGTGTACAGATTGGGCTCGTCCATGCTCCACAGCTGTGCATCGGGCACGTAGATGGTGACTTCGGTCTCGGCGGAGCCGCGGACAGCGGAAGCGACCTCGCGGCCGAAGCAGTCCTCGATGCTGTACAGAACGGTCAGGTCGTCAGCGGGGTTGGTGACGAAGCTCTTGATGGTGAAGTTTGCACCGCCGTCCTCCGTGGGGACCGGGGTGACCATGATGCCGGGGCCGCCGTAGTAGTCCAGATCAAAGTGTGCATTGGGCACGCTGATCAGGTTGACGCCGCGGTACAGACCGCCGTAGAAGGTGAAGTCGGCGGAAGCGGGGTACATGGACGGGGTGTCCTCGTTGGAGACCTCGATGGTCAGCTCGTTCTCACCCTCGTGGCACAGATCGGTGACATCGGCACGGAAGATGGAGAAGCCGCCCTCATGGGTGGTGGCGACCGTGCCGTTGACCTTCACGGTGGCGCTCAGCGCAGCAGCGAGCACCTCAACATAGGTGCGGCCGCCCTCACGGGGCTGCTTGGGCTGCTCGAAGGTGCGGGTGTAAACGCCGGTGGTGCGCAGGTAGCTGCCGTTGCCGTCGTTGCCGTCCACAGCGTTCCAGGTGTGGGGCAGGTTGACCTGCTCCGTCACATGGTCGCCCTTGGGGAAGGACAGGGTCCAGTTTTCGTTCAAGGAAATGATCTCTCTCATTGATACGACTCCTTCTCAGTTTTTTCTCTGTGTGGGTCTGCGGTGCAGACCTCGTTGTGAGATTAGTATATCACAGGAAACCTCCGGAACGTTTGTACAAAATCGCGTCAAAATAGTAATATTTTGTGAAAATTCCAACGACCGGTCCGCTTTTGTGCAGAAGAAAACGGCCCCGGCAGCTGCCGGGGCCGTTTTCAGGCCTGCATCAGATCCCGCATTCGTCCAGGATGCCGCGCAGGGTGTCTGCGGACTTCCGGAGGTCAGCGGATTCCTTCTCGCTCAGTGCGATGGGGACCAGCTCTTCGAGGCCGTCGGCACCCACCACGGCGGGCATGCTCAGAACGACATTATCCACGCCGAAGTCGCCGTGCATCATCGAAGAGATGGGCAGGATGGACTTCTCGTCCCGGATGATGACCTCGCAGATGCGCTTGACGGCCATTGCGACGCCGTAGTAGGTGGCGCGCTTCTTCTCAATGATCTCGTAGGCGCTGTTCTTGACCTTCTCCGCGATGTTCTCCTGGGACTGGTCGTGGTTGTAGTGGCCGCGCATCTCGCAGAAATCGTCCAGCGCGATGCCGGAGACGTTGGCGCTGCTCCAGGCCGCGATCTCGCTGTCGCCGTGCTCGCCGATGATGAAGGCGTGGACGCTCTTGCTGTCCACGGACAGGTGCTCGCCCAGCTGATACTTCAGGCGGGCGGTGTCCAGCACGGTGCCGGAGCCGATGACCCGTTGCTCCGGGAAGCCGGACAGCTTGATGGCGGCATAGGTCAGGATGTCCACCGGGTTCGCCACCACCAGCAGGATGCCGCGGCATTCCCGCTTGGCGATCTCCGGGATGATGCTCTTGAAGATGTTCAGGTTCTTGTGCACGAGGTCCAGCCGGGTCTCGCCGGGCTTCTGGCCTGCGCCTGCCGTGATGACGATGATGGCGGCATCCACGATATCATCGTAGGTGCCGGCATAGATCTTCATGTTGCCCACAAAGGGGATGCCGTGGCTGATGTCCATGGCTTCGCCCTCGGCCTTGGCGTGGTCTGCGTCGATCAGGACGATCTCTGAGAACAGCTTGCTCTGCATCAGCGCAAAGGCGGACGCCGAGCCGACGAAGCCGCAGCCGATGACGGCGATCTTGCGTAAATTGACGTTGTTCATAGGTTGCTTTCCCTCTTCTGCCGCCCACGGCGGCTCCATTCATTCCAAAACCTCTCCCGCCGGGAGAAGCTGCCGGGCTAAATCGTTAAACTTTTGCCAAGCTTGGATACATTACCAGAAATCACGGCATCTGTCAAGTGCAGGCGCAACGACGCCGCTGCTTTTTCACAGGATGCCGCACAGCCCTTGAAAATATACCCGGCAGACGCAGAAGAAAACCAGTTGACGGAAAGCGGGAACTTTGTTATAATAATAGGGCTATCAAGCGGCTCTGGCAGCTTCTGCCCGTCGCTCTGGAGCGCAAAGTGAATAGGGAGATGTATCGAAGTGGTCGTAACGAGAACGACTCGAAATCGTTTTGTCCTTAATCGGGCACGTGGGTTCGAATCCCACCATCTCCGCCAACAAAAGGCATCAGCTCAGGCTGGTGCCTTTTTTGCGGCTAGATGGTGCGGATGAGAACAGGGCAGCGGCCCGCAGGCCGCAAGCAATCAGCCCTGCGGGCTGTTGCTTAGCCCGCGGGAGAATGCCCACCATCTCCGCCAACAAAAGGCATCAGCTTAGGCTGGTGCCTTTTTTGCGGCTAGATGGTGCGGATGAGAACAGGGCGGCGATTTTCGATGTGCAGCACAAATCCATCAGCCTCCCAAAAGTGCCCATCCAACAGAACTTCGCCCTGAAATGTAATCCGGCGGAGCTTCTGTGCGGCGTCGGTCACCTCAACGGTGCAAAAGCGCTGCAAGTAGCTGCAAATAGCGGCGGCGTGGGAGACGACAAGGGCGTTCTGCCCCTCCGAGAGCGAATCCAGCAGTTCGTGGATGCAGTCTGCCATCCGGGCGCTGACCTCACGGAAGGACTCGCCGTCCGGATTTTTGAAGTCCGGGTCTTCGTATTGGCGTTTCCAGAACGAAGCGTCCTGCCCGGTCGTGTCGCCGGTGCGGCGCTCGGCAAGGCGGGTGTCCTGCCGGACGGGAAGTCCCAGCAGCTGTGCGGTCTGGAGCGCACGCAGCGAAGGGGACGACCAGACGAGCGAGACCGTGCGGAAAGCGTCATTTTGAAAGACTGCGGCGGCCCGCTGAAGACCTTCGGCAGAAAGGCCGGGGTCGGGGTTGGAACCGCCGCGCTCCGGGATGGAATGGCGCAGGAGAAGAAGGGTTGTCATGAAAGCCTCCGATTAAAAAAGTGACTTCAGTATAGCAGATTCGGGAAAGCAGATGCAAGAAAACGAGCCGAAAGAACGACGGGGCCGATTCACTCCCCCTCAAAACGCAACCAAATTGCAAAAAATGTTACAATTTTCTCATGAAAAAAGAAGACTGGATTTCTCCAGCCTTCCAAAAGTATGTATCAATAATTTTTGCTCAGAATCTTCTCAAGCGTGTCCGCAAACCTGACATCCTGCTCCTTCGTCCGCTTTGGGCTCCCCTTTGGGTGCTTTCCGGCACGGAGGAGCTTTTTGTTTTCATACCGCCGCAGCATGAGAGCGTCTATGTTGTCGGCGGTGTATTCCAGACCATTCTGGTTCAGCACTTGTGCGCACTTGGCAAGGCACATACTCGCCAACCCGTAGTCCTGCGTCACGACCACATCCCCCGGTTTTACCCGGTTGACGAGAGCAAAATCCACGCTGTCCGCTCCTTTGTCGAACACCAGCGTCTGCGCACCTTCTCGCTCGATCTGGTGAGCTGTGTCGCACAGGATGATGACCGGAACGCCAAACCGCTTTGCAATCTGCAACGTCAGATCGACAACCGGGCAGCCGTCTGCATCAATCAAAATAGTCATGCGTGTTCCTCCGTCGTCCACCGAAAGGCTTTCGCGGTACGCAAATCAGCGTCCTTAAAGTGCCCGCCGCTGTTCCACTCAAGAGTGCAGTCTGTGCCACGCTCTGCAAGTCGGCTGTGCAGGGTGCGGATGTGATCCCCCACCACAGCCATGACAGCATTTTTCGTGCGCTCTTCCTTGTCGCCAAGGCTCAGATAAACGCGCTGTGCCTGCATCGGGTGCTGCTGTTCATACTCCATCCAGCCCGGAAACCAAACAGAGGGCGAGGCGGCAGCGATACCGTAGAACAGATCAGTCTGGGTGGAGGCCCACAGCGCAAACAATCCCGCCAGCGAGTAGCCACCCAGAATGATTTTGACGTTTTCCGGGAGATTGATCTGTTGCTTCAGCGTTGGCACGACCTGTTCTGTCAGAAAGCGCAGGGTGTCCGCAGCCTTACCGCCGAAACCTTGCTTCCCCCACACGGCAGGAGACTTCCACGGAGAAAGTGCATCGTTCCAGCTTTCCACCGGAATAGCCGCAAACAGAAAGCGGTGCGCACTCTGTGCAATAGCGGTAACTTCGCTTTCCATGCTTTGCAGCTCGTGTTCGCCGGTCATTTGGAGCAGTAGGTATTCTGCATGGGCTTCGCCGTAAATGCGGCAAGGTCGGTTCCCGATTAGCATTGTCTGTGCGGTCACTGCGACGTCCTCCCGAAAAAATTTGATAAGCCCAGTATAGCAACTGAAAAATCATTTTGCAATTCAAAAGGCGTTCGCATTCGCAGACCAATGATAAACAAAACAGGAGGGACAGCTTGCGGGCTGTCCCTCCTGTTTTGTAAAGCGCTTATTCCAAATTCCCCGTCAGGGTCATGACGGCGGAGAGAACGGCCAGAGGGGCCGTCTCGCAGCGGAGGATGCGGGGGCCGAGGCCGACTGTTTTGGCACCGGCCTCAGCGGCCATCTCGGCTTCCTCGGCGGCAAAGCCGCCCTCGGCACCGGTGATGATGGCGATCTTCGGTTTTTTGCCGTCGGAGGGGCGGACATTGGCCAGCAGCTCCCGTAGCGGGGCACCGCCGCACTCGTAGCAGAAGAGCACGAGGTCGTACCCTTCCAGACTGCGGCAGACTGCGCTGAAGTTGGGCAGCGGCAGGGCCACATCCGGCAGGATGCCCCGGCCGCACTGCTTGGCGGCCTCGAAGGCGATGCGGTTGTAGCGCTCATTCTTCTGCTCCTCTTTCTTGGGAGCGGCCACGCAGTAGCGGCTGAAGAAGGGAACGAAATGAGCGCAGCCCAGCTCGACACCGTGGCGGATGACCTGTTCCAGCTTGTCCTGCTTGGGATAGCCTGCAAAGAGGGTCACTTCCACGCTGGGTTCGGCGGCGCTGGGGTAGCCCGGTTCCACCGAGAACTCTACGGTCTCCGGGCCGAAGCCGGTGATGACGGCGGTGTATTCGACGGCGTTGCCGTCGCAGAGGATGACGGTGTCGCCCAGCTTGCCCCGCATCACGCGGGCGAGGTGGTGGGCGTCCGCACCCCGCAGGGTGGCGGTGCCGTCGGCGATCTCAGTGGTAAAATAGCGGTGCGGCATAGTGGCTCCTATCTTGAACTTGCTCGCTTCAAAACGTTCCGAATCAGAAAGTTTTGTTCGGCTTATACAAATTGTATCCGACTGCCAAGAGCTCCCCGAACAGGGGAGCTGGCGCGGAACGCCTGAGCGATTATTTCCTGCGGCAGACGATGCACTCCCAGCCGCGCTTTTCCTTGACTTCCTGCACGGCGAGCCCGGCGGCTTCCAGCCCGGCGATGACCTCATCCTTCCGGCTGTCGATGATGCCGCTGGCGATGAAAACGGCATCCTCGGCCATCAGGCCGGGGACAGCGGGGGCCAGAGACAGGATGGCGTTGGCAACGATGTTGGCGGTGATGATGTCATACGTGCCGCTGGCCTTGTCGGACAGGTCGCCCACCAGAACGGTGAGCTGGTCGGCCACGCCGTTCAGTGCGGCGTTTTCCCCGGCGGTGCGGACGGCCACGGGGTCGATGTCCACGCCTTCGGCAGAGGCCGCGCCCAGCTTGAGGGCGGCGATGGCGAGGATGCCGGAGCCGGTGCCGATGTCCAGCACCCGCTCGCCGCCCTTCACCCGCTCGTCCAGCGCTTCCAGGCAGAGGCTGGTGGTCTCGTGGCCGCCGGTGCCGAAGGCCAGACCGGGGTCGAGGATGAGCTTGACGCGGTCGGTGTCATATTCCTGCCAGGAGGGCACAACGGCGAGCCGCTGGCCGATCTCCATGGGGTGATAGTATTTGCGCCAGCCGTTCTGCCAGTCCTCCTGCTCCACACCCTCGGTCTCGACGGTGTAGGCGATGCCTGCCGCCTCCATCCGGGCGGCGATGAGGGCCAGCGTCTCCACCGGCGAAGCGCCCGGCTCCAGATACAGGTGGATGATGACCTGGTCGCGGGGCTTGTCCAGCAGCTCCTGCTCGATGAGGTCTACGTGTGCGATCTCGGCCACCTGCTGTTCGATGTCGCTGTAGTCTTCGATATAGATGCCGCCTTCGGCGATCATCGTGGCGACGGCCTCGGCGTTGTCAGCGTCGGCTTTGGCCACGGTCAGGCGGATGTCGGTCCATTCCATTGATAAAACCTCCTTCGGGATGTTGTGCACGGTTCGGGAATACCTATATAGTAACATAGACGCCGCCCCGGTGCAAGAAGTGCGCGGCAGAGGCAGCAGAATATAGAAAATTCACAAATAAGAAAATTATTTTCAAAGAGGAAACTTGCATCCCATCAAAAACTCCAAAAACTTTTGACTGAAAAATGCAAAATCAAGGATTTTTGTATCATTCGCAAAGAAAATGGCGAAAACCCCCTTTCTTTTTTTCTTAACATGTGTTAAGATATTGTTACGCAATTATGGACAGCCTGCAACCAGGGGCCTCCATAACAACAACATTCTTTAAGGAGGAATGTGTCTTATGATGAAGTATCTCCAGAAACTGGGCAAGGCACTGATGCTTCCCGTCGCGGTCCTGCCGATCTGCGGCATCCTGATGGGTCTTGGCTATGCCTTTGCTCCGGGCGTTATGGGTGTGCCCGGTGCAGCAACTTCCGGTGCAGCTTACACCGTTGGCTTCCTGCTGGTCAAGGCAGGCGGCGCTCTGATCGACAACATGGCCTGGCTGTTCGCAATCGGTGCAGCAGTCGGTCTGGCAGATGACCACGATGGTACCGCTGGTCTGGCTGGCCTCGTCAGCTTCCTGATGATGCAGCAGCTGCTGAACCCCGCCGTCGTCGGTGCAGTCCGCACCCTCGAAGAGGGCACCGCTACCTACATCGCTTTCCAGAAGGTCGCTGGCAACTCGTTCATCGGCATTCTGGCCGCTGTGGTGGGCGCGACCTGCTACAACAAGTTCAAGAACACCCAGATGCCTGACTGGCTGGCTTTCTTCTCCGGCAAGCGCTTCGTTGCAATTGCCACCGGCCTGATCTCCATTGTGGTCTCTGTTGTTCTGCTGTTCGTCTGGCCCGTCATCTTCGACGCGCTGGTCGCTCTGGGCAAGGGCATCGCAGGCATGAACGGCATCGGCGCTGGCATCTACGCCTTCCTGAACCGTCTGCTGATCCCCACCGGCCTGCACCACGCTCTGAACAACGTGTTCTGGTTCGATACCATCGGCCTGGGCGACCTGTCCCACTTCTGGGCTGGTGAGACCTCTGCAGATGTGGGCTGGAGCCTCGGCATGTACATGTCCGGCTTCTTCCCCTGCATGATGTTCGGTATCGCCGGTGCTGCTCTGGCAATGGTCAAGACCGCGAAGAACAAGAAGGCTGCCATCGGTCTGGTTCTGTCCGCTGCAATCTGCGCTTTCGTCTGCGGCGTCACCGAGCCGTTCGAGTTCGGCTTCATGTTCCTGTGCTTCCCGCTGTACATTGTGTACTCTGCTCTGTACGGCATCTTCACCGTCATCACCTACTACTCCGGCTTCCGTGCTGGCTTCTGCTTCTCTGCTGGTGCGACCGACCTGGTCTTCTCCGCATCCCTGCCCGCAGCTGCTAAGACCTGGATGATCATTCCTCTGGGCATCGCTGCTTTCGTCGTGTTCTATCTGGTGTTCTACTTTGCCATCACCAAGTTCGACCTGAAGACCCCCGGCCGTGAGGACGAGGACGCTGAAGAGGCCGAAAAGAAGATCACCCTGGCCAACAACAACTACACCGAAGTTGCTTCTGGTGTGCTGAAGGCCATCGGCGGCAAGGCAAACGTCTCCAGCGTGGACTACTGCGCTACCCGCCTGCGTTTCACCATCAAGGACTACACGCAGGTCGATGAAAAGGCTGTCAAGGCAGCAGGCGCAGCCGGTGTCATCCGTCCTGACAAGACTACCTGCCAGGTCATCATTGGCACCAAGGTCCAGTTCGTGTACGACGAGCTGAAGAAGATGCTGTGATCGCATCCTGAACCGTAATTTTATGCAGGAGACTGGTTGATCCTGCATCCATTCCCGAAGGGCCGCTGAGGGCGGGCGTTCACGCCCATCTTCGGCGGCCCTTTTTTGTTCACACAAAACCGTTTTTTGAGCACTGCGACTGTGCTATACTGAAAACAACGAGAAAAAATCAGGAGGTTTCCACTATGAAGATCATTCGTGCAAAGGATTACAAGGATATGTCCCGCAAGGCGGCAAACATCATCTCCGCGCAGGTCATCATGAAGCCGAACTGTGTGCTGGGCCTGGCCACCGGCGGCACCCCTGTGGGCGCGTATGCCCAGCTGGTGGAGTGGTACAACAAGGGCGATGTGGACTTCTCGGAGGTCACCACCGTCAACCTGGACGAGTACCGCGGCCTGCCCAAGGAGCATCCGGAGAGCTACTGGAGCTTCATGCACAAGAACCTGTTTGACCATGTGAACATCCGCCCGGAGGCCATCCATCTGCCCGATGGCACCAACCCCGATGCAGCAGACGCCTGCGCAAAGTACAACGAGATCATCCACAGCGTGGGCGGCATCGATCTGCAGCTGCTGGGCCTTGGCCCCAACGGCCACATCGGCTTCAACGAGCCGGGCGAAGCCTTTGAGCTGGAGACCCACTGCGTGGACCTGACCGCTGCCACCATCGAGGCCAACAAGCGCTTCTTTGACGGCAACGAGGACCTCGTGCCCAAGCAGGCCTACACCATGGGCATCAAGACCATCATGCAGGCCCGCAAGGTGCTGGTGGTGGCCAACGGTCTGGCCAAGGCCAAGGCCGTCAAGGCTGTCGTGTCCGGCCCCGTCACCCCGGAGTGTCCGGGTTCCATCCTGCAGATGCACCCCGACTGCATCCTGGTGGCTGACGAAGAGGCACTGAGCCTGCTGTGACCCTCTCAGGCAAAGCCTTGCGGCTTTGCCAGCTCCCCCAAAGGGGGAGCCATTGGCAGCAAGGCATTGCGGGAGTGTAAAGAAAAACAGCAGCAAACAGCTCGATTATAGAGGCTTCAATTATGATCATCAAACATGCAAAGATCTATACCCCCCGCCACACGTTCGAGGAGGGGGACCTGTTCATCCGGGAGGGGCGCATCGTACCCTTTGCACAGCCGGAAGCGGGCGAAGAAGTTCTGGATGCCAAGGGTGCTTATGCTCTGCCCGGCCTTGTGGACATCCATTTCCACGGTGCCATGGGCAAGGACTTCTGCGACGGAACGGAAGAGGCCATCCAGACGCTGGCCGACTTTGAGGCCAGCAAGGGTGTGCTGGCCATCTGCCCCGCGACCATGACCTTCTCGGAAGAGATCCTGAACGGCGTCATGGATGCGGCTGCGGCCCACCGGAACGGCAAGGGTGCAGACCTTGTCGGCATCAACATGGAAGGCCCCTTCATCAGCCCGAAGAAGGTCGGCGCACAGAACCCGGAATACCTCCATCCTGCCGATGTGGGAATGTTCCGCCGTTTGCAGAAGCGCGCGAACGGCCTCATCAAGCTGGTGGACGTGGCCCCCGAAGAGCCGGGTGCGCTGGAGTTCATCCGGGAGTGCCGCGGGGAGGTCCGCATCTCCATCGCCCACACCTGCACCAGCTACGATACCGCCTGCGCGGCTTTTGACGCCGGTGCCACCCACATGACCCACCTCTACAATGCCATGCCCGGTATCACCCACCGCGAGCCCGGCCCCATCATTGCGGCGCTGGAGCGCGGCGCAGAAGTCGAGCTCATCACCGACAATGTCCACATCCACCCGGCCATGGTCCGCTTCACCTTCCGCACCTTCGGCGACGACCACGTCATCCTCATCGCCGACAGCATGATGGCCTGCGGCCTGCCCGATGGGCAGTACAGCCTGGGCGGACAGGCGGTCACGGTCAAGGGCCCGCGCGCCACGCTGACCGAACAGCCCGGCACCATCGCCGGAAGCGCGACCTGCCTGTACGACTGCATGAAGCGGGCTGTGCTGGAGATGGGCGTCCCGCTGGAGAGCGCCGTCCGCGCCGCCAGCGAAACCCCCGCCCGGAGCATCGGCATCGACAACGACTACGGCAGCCTGAGCGCCGGACGGTACGGCAACGTCATTCTGGCCGACGAAGCGCTCAACATTCAGGCTGTCGTCCAGAAAGGAACCCGCATCGTATGAATCCCGTGCCCCTGACCTGGCGGCTGCTGACCGCCGAAGAGCTGACGAAGGTGTACCTCGACGAGATGCGCCGCGATTTTCCCCAGAGCGAGCTCAAGCCCCTGAGCATGATCCTGAACAGTGAAGCCGCCGGAACCGCCCACACCTGGGGCATCTACGACGGCGATGCACTGGCCGCCTATCTGCTGATGGTGCGCCCCATGGGCTGTGCCATGAGCCAGCTGGACTACTTTGCGGTCCTGCCCCGGTACCGGGCCTCCGGTCTGGGCGCGGCATTGCTGGCAGAGCTGCCCGGCCACGAAAACGGCTGTCAGGCCATCCTCATCGAGGCTGAGTGCCCCGAAAAGGCCGAGGACGAGGCCATGGCCGTCCGCCGTCTGGGCTTCTACGCCCGGTGCGGGGCTGTGGATGTGGGCTGGACGGAGCATCTCTTCGATGCCTGGTTCCGGGTGCTGGTGCTGCCCTGCGGCCGGACCACTCCGGATGCTGAGACCACCGTGCAGGGGCTGGCTGACTGCTACCGCCGCACGATGGGCGATCCGCAGTGGAAAAAACACGTCACATTCTACCGCCCGGATGGGGCCGAAGCCCGGTTCTGACCAAAGTTTGCATTCAAACTGTGCCGCCCACCCCTGCACCTTGCGGGGGTGGGCGGCTTTTTACTGAAAAAATGGCTTGACAATGTGGTAAAGTATGGTAAGCTTGGATTGGGTCATGAGGTTTGGACGCCCTATTCTGGGGCTTTGACAGGAGGAAAAATCAATGAAAAACGTAACGAGACGTGCCTTTTTGAAGACCGCAGGTGCAGCAGCTCTTGCTGTGGGTGCTGTAGGAATGCTGAGCGGATGCGGACTGGGTGACTTTGTGGCGGGAAGCATCCCGACTTTGGGTGACAAACTCGGCTGTGCGGCAGAAAATGCCAATGGTGTAGTGTATACACTGAACAATGACTGCCAATGGTGGGCGGTTGATGGCAAGCTGGCTCTGTTCCGTTTGACCTTCCTGGTCAAGAACATGACCGACCACGAGGTCGTCTTCAATGCTTCGGATATCAAGAGCGCAACACTGAACGGCTATCCGACCAGGATCGTCCTGGACCCGGAGCACGATGCAAAGATCAGTGTCAAGGGAGCAGGCGAACTGCTGTTTGATAAGACGACCGGAAGCCGGACCTATCGTCCCAGCAATAACATGAGCGAGGTCGCAGTAGGCGCCAGCATTTATTTTGAGCCGATCTATCCGGAGGGTGATGCGGGCATTACCGGTGACTGGAGCAACTTTGAGATGAAGTTCACGCTTGCCGGAAAGGAAACGACCTTTGTTATGAACAGGGACGCGGGCGGAAAAGTGACCTCTTCCCGTAAGTAAGATCTGCACAAAGAACGACAGGCACAGTTTTTGCCGTCCACTCCTGCACCTTGCGGGGGTGGGCGGCTTTTTACTGAAAAAAAGACGCTTGACAGGCTGGAACAATATGGTATGCTTAACTTGACAAACGACTGAAAATGGATAAGACCGGGCAAGGAGGAAACAAGACATGGAGCAAACATTTTCCCGCCGCGGATTTTTGAAGGGTGCCGCCGCTGCGGCGCTGGCCGTCTCGGCCATGGGTCTGACCGGATGCAGCACAGATGCCGGAGCAGAGCCGTCCACGGCGGTGACCCTGGGCGACTATAAGGTGGACCTGGACCTGAAGCGCTCCGTACTGGGCAAAAACGGGGATGGCAGCGCGACCGTCAAGCTGTCGGTCTTTGTGACCAACAACGACGCCGGTGCTGCCGCGATGCCTTTCATCCGAAGCATGTTCCCCTCGCTGTATGCCGGGGAGACGGAGCTGAAAGCGGGCAACTCCAAGACGGAGTTCGCCACTCTGCCGATGCGGGTGCCGACCGAGTGCACCCCCAGCTTCATCATCGAAGACGCCGACCTGTACCAGCAGGTCAACAGCGGCGCGGTAGACCTGAAACTGACCGTCAAGCTTTCGGGGCAGACGGCTGTGTATACCCTGAATTTTGGTACGCTGACCAAAACGGTCGAAAAGATTGGATGAGGAGGAACGGAAGATGGAACTGACCCGTCGTGGATTTTTGAAGAGTGTGGGCGCAGCAACGCTGGCTGTGGCCGCTGTGGGCCTGCTGGGCGGCTGCGAAGGCGGCGAGATGGTGGGCAACGCCAACGGCCTGAACGATACCGCTGAGCTGAAGGGCATCAAGATGACCGTGCGGTCTCTGGCTTACGCAAGTTATTCGGACGGCACCTTCTATCTGGTGCCGGAAGTGCTCATCAACAACGGCAGCGCGGCCGGGATCCCGCTGAACCCCACCGGCGGCAGCTTCAAGCTGCGGGTGAACGGCTCGGAGGAGCTGGACATCAACTCCGACACCATGGCCATTCTGGACAAGAACTCTAAGCTGAACGCGCTGGATACCCGCACCCTGAACCGCGGCCAGTACGCAAAGGGGCATCTGTGCGGCAAGGGCAGCGGCGTGTCGAAATTCGATTACGTGCAGGTGCTGTTCTACCCGAACCCGCAGGACGCCAAGACCTACCTGTGCTGCAAGATCGCAGCCAAGGAAGCTTCCCTAATGCTGGGCATCTGAGCGCCAGAGCAAAACCCTCCAAGCCGGAGCTGTGCGAGCCGCACAGCTCCGGCTTTTTTGATTGTGTAGTCTGCACAAGCAGAGCGGGGCATTTTCGGCAGTTGGCGCGGAACTGTAAAATCCGGCGCAACGATTTTCACACCGGAAGAGCCGGAATTTTACAAAGCAGGAAAAGCCTGTGCAAACAATTTACTTCGATTTTTCCCGCGCGTGGTCGCAGCAGCAGAAGGACGGCGGTACAATAAAGGCGTTCCAAGGAAAAACACAAAAAGGAAAAAAGAACCGGGAAAATACGACCCGGATATGGTTATGGAGGAAAACATTATGAAAAAGATCACGCGCCGTTCGTTCCTTGCTGTTTGTGGTGCCGCAGCCGCCGCTGCTGCCCTGACCGCCTGCGGCGGTTCCGCTTCTTCCACTGCGGCTTCTTCCGCCGCTGCATCCACGGCCTCTTCTGCGGCCGCTTCCACTGCTTCCGGCAGCTTGTCCGGCAATGTGGCCACCGGCGGTTCCACTTCCATGAAGAACGTCATCGCCGCCCTGACCGAAGGGTTCGCTGAGGTGGAGCCGGGCGTCACGGTCAGCTATGACCCCACCGGTTCCGGTGCCGGCATCACCGGTGCGACCGATAAGACCCTGGACATCGGCCTGTCCTCCCGCGCCCTGAAGGACGACGAGAAGAACGATGTGGACGGCACCGTCATCGCACTGGACGGCATCGCCATCATCGTGAACAAGGCCAGCAAGGTCGAGGATCTGACCGTCGATCAGCTCAAGCAGATGTTCACCGGCGAGATCACCAACTGGTCTGAGGTCGGCGGCGACGACGGCGAGATCGTTCTGATCGGCCGTGAGGCTGGCTCCGGCACCCGCGACGGCTTCGAGAGCATCGTGGATGTCAAGGACTCCTGCAAGTATGCACAGGAGCTGACCGCGACCGGCGCTGTCATCAGCGCTGTCGAGGCCAACCCGCTGGCCATCGGCTACGCTTCCCTGTCTGCCGTCGGCGAGACCGTGAAGATGGTCACGGTCGGCGGTGTGGCCTGCAGCGAGGAGACCGTCAAGGACGGCAGCTATGAGGTCCAGCGCCCCTTCGTCTTCGTCACCAACAAGTCCGTCACCCTGTCCGGGCAGGCGCAGGCCTTCTTCGACTTCGCCACCAGCGCCGATGCTGCGGACCTCATCCGTACCGCCGGTGCAGTGCCTGTGAATGAGTAATCGAGTATGAAACAAAACGCTTCGCTTCTGAAAAAGATCGAGCTGCCCCGCACCCCCGCCGAGTGGCTGGAAGCTGTGATGAACTTCCTCTTCTTCCTCTGCGGCATCCTGGCAGTGGGCTGCGTGGTGCTCATCTCGGTGTACATGATCGCTTCGGGCGTGCCTGCCATCCGGAAGATCGGCCTGTTCCGCTTCCTGTTCGGCACCGAGTGGGCCTCCACGGCCGCAGACCCGAAGTACGGCATCCTGCCCTTCATCCTGTCCAGCGTGTACGGCACACTGGGTGCGACCCTCATCGGTGTGCCGGTGGGCCTGCTGACGGCGGTGTTCCTCTCGAAGGCCGCCGGGCCCCGTGTGCGTACGGTGGTCGTCACGGCCATCGAGCTGCTGAGCGGCATCCCCAGCGTCGTGTTCGGCCTGCTGGGGATGCAGGTGCTCGTCCCCGCAGTGGCCAGGGCTTTTGGCAAGGCATCCGGTGCCTGCCTGCTGAGCGCCATCGTGGTGCTGGCCATCATGATCCTGCCCAGCATCGTGTCCGTGTCGGTCACAGCGCTGAACGCCGTCCCGCCGGAGTATGAGCAGGGCAGTCTGGCGCTGGGTGCCACCGACACCGAGACCTGGTTCAAGATCAGTGTCCCCGCCGCGAAGAGCGGCATCGCCGCCGGCATCGTGCTGGGCATCGGCCGCGCCATCGGCGAGGCCATGGCGGTGATGATGGTGGCGGGCAACAGCCCCAATATGCCAGACAGCCTGTTCCGGAGCGTCACCTTCCTGACCACCGCCATTGCCAAGGAGATGAGCTACGCCAGCGGCCTGCAGAAGCAGGCACTGTTCAGCATCGCGCTGGTGCTGTTCGTCTTCATCATGCTCATCAATGTGGTGCTGAATGTTGTGCTGAAGGGAGGAGACCGCGATGAACGCTGAGTTCTCCCCGGCCCGCAGGGCCTGGAACCGCTTCTTCACCGCCGCTGTCTGGGCCGCTGCCGTTCTGGTCATGGCGCTGGTGGCGGGCATCATCGGGATGGTGCTGGTGCGGGGCCTGCCCCACATCAGCTGGAAGTTCCTGACCACCACGGCCAGCGTCCTCAAAGGGACGGACGGCATCCTGCCGGCCATCCTCAACACGCTGTATGTCATCGTGCTGACGTTGCTCATCGTGCTGCCGCTGGGCGTGGGGGCTGCGGTCTACCTGACCGAGTACGCCACCAACCGCCGCATCATCGAGGTCATCGAGTTCACCAACGAGACGCTGGCGGGCATCCCCAGCATCATCTATGGTCTGGTGGGTATGCTGGTCTTCGCCCAGGCGCTGGGCTTCCAGACATGCCTGCTCTCCGGCTGCCTGACGCTGGTCATCATGAACCTGCCCACCATCATCCGCACCACCCAGGAATCCCTGAAGACGGTGCCCCAGGGCTACCGCGAGGGTGCCATGGGTCTGGGCGCGGGCAAGTGGCACATCATCCGCACCATCGTGCTGCCCTGCAGCATCGACGGCATCGTGACCGGCTGCATCCTGGCCGTGGGCCGCATCGTGGGCGAAAGCGCCGCGCTGCTCTTCACCGCCGGTGCTGCCGAGGTCATCGCCAAGGGCGTTGCAAAGGCCTACACCTCCAACGGTGCGACCCTCTCGGTCCTGCTCTATCTGCGGGCCTTTGAGGACGGCGACTTCGATTCCGCCTGGGCCATCGGCGCGGTGCTGCTGGTGTTGGTGCTGGTCATCAACCTGGCTGCCCGCCTGGCCAAGACCAAGTTGAAACAGAAACAATAAAAGGGGAAAAGAACCCTCTCCGTCAGTGCTTCCGCACTGACACCTCCCCCGAAGGGCGAGGTTCAGAAGTGCCGGTCAATGCAGCACAAAAGCTCTCCCTTTGGGAGAGCTGGCGAGCGCAGCGAGACTGAGAGGGTCGTTTCCGATCAAATACGAGGATTTTGTCTATGACAGAGACTGCTCCCATCATCACCGCTAAGGACCTCAACCTCTGGTACGGTGATTTCAAGGCACTGAAGGATATTTCGCTGGATGTGGGCGAGCGCGAGATCACCGCGCTCATCGGCCCGTCCGGCTGCGGCAAGTCCACCTTTCTGAAAACACTGAACCGGATGAACGACCTGGTCCCCGGCGTCCGCATCGAGGGTGATGTCCGGCTGCGGGGGCAGGATATCTTCGCCCGCGAGATGCAGCTCACCGAACTGCGCCGCCGGGTGGGCATGGTGTTCCAGAAGGCCAACCCCTTCCCCATGAGCATCTACGATAACATCACCTACGGCCCCAAGCTCCACGGGGTGCACAACAAAGCCGAGCTTGACGAGCTGGTGGAAAGCTCCCTGAAGGGCGCTGCCCTCTGGAACGAGGTCAAGGACCGCCTGAAGAAGAGCGCTTTGGGCCTTTCCGGCGGCCAGCAGCAGCGCCTGTGCATCGCACGCGCTCTGGCCGTCAAGCCCGAAGTGCTGCTGATGGATGAGCCCACCAGCGCCCTCGACCCCGGCTCCACGATGAAGGTCGAGGAGCTGATGAGCGAGCTGAAAAAGGACTACACGGTGGTCATCGTCACCCACAACATGCAGCAGGCGGCCCGCATCAGCGACCGCACCGCATTCTTCCTGCTGGGCGAGCTGGTGGAGGTCGGCCCCACGGCGCAGATCTTCAGCACCCCGCAGGACAAGCGCACCGAAGATTACATTTCCGGCCGGTTCGGCTGATGAGGGAGGTCACAGTATGACAGTTCGCACACAATACGAGGCCGACCTTACCGCCCTGAAGGCGGCGCTGGTCGAGATGGGCCAGAACTCCGCCGACGCGGTGGAGGCCGCGCTGGAGGCCCTCTGCACCGCTGACGCCGCGGCTGCTGCCGCCATCGTCAAGGGCGATGGCCGGATCAACAACATGGAGCGGGACATCGAGCATCGCTGCATGACCCTGCTGCTCCGCCAGCAGCCGGTGGCGGGCGACCTGCGCCGCATCTCCACGGCCATAAAGGTCGTTACCGACATCGAGCGCATGGGCGACCATGCCGCCGACATCGCGGAGATCATCCCCCACCTCGTCACCGTCCGCAGGGACGGCGACCCGGCGGTCAGTCAGGCCATCCGGATGGGCCAGAAAGCCCACAAGATGATCCTGGACGCCCTCGCCGCCCTGGCCGGGGAGGATGAGCCTGCCGCCCAGAAGGTCATTGCCGCCGACGACGAGGTGGACTATGACTTCAACACCATCAAGCACACCCTCGCTGAGGAGATCGCCGCCGACCCCGCCAAGGTGGACGCCGCGCTCGATCTGCTGATGGTCATCAAGTATCTGGAGCGCATCGGCGACCACGCCGTCAACGTGGCCGAGTGGGTGGAGTTCGTCCGCACCGGACGCTACCACAACGAGAATATGTTCTGAGTTTCTCCCGGAAGATTTTGTGTTTTCCTCACTTTTCCGGAAAAGCTGCCGCCTGTGCCGGGCGGCGGCTTTTTTGATGTAAAATTGTGAAAGTTTTGGTCTGCTCAAAATTTTAGGGAACTGCTGCAATCTTTTGCCAGGTACGACCGTATTATGGTCAGAAGGGCTTCCCAGAAAGCCCATGGAACTGGCAGCGGCGGGCGTCCGGCATCCCCCTTTTGTCCCCTCGCCCGCCGCGCCGCAACGGAGGACCGGATTCTTATGAAACAGATGCAGAAATTTCCGCTGGAAGCGCGCGGCGAGACTGTCAGCCGGGAAGCGCTGGTCCAGGCGGCCTTACAGGAGATCACCCAGAACTACCGTGAAGCAAGCCTTTCCAACGTAGCGCGCACCTATGGCGTTTCGCTGGCCTATGTCAGCGAGTGCGTCCGCACACAGACCGGCAAGACCTACAAGGAACTGCTTCAGAAGCACCGGATGGAGACGGCGGCCCGCCTGCTGCGCCGCAGCGATTTGAACATCCAGCAGATCATCACCCAGGTGGGCTACGAGAACACGAGCTACTTCTACCGCCTGTTCCACGAGCGCTACGGCCAGAGCCCCCGCGAGTACCGCAATGCCCGCCAGCGCCGCCCCCATGCGTGATGTGCGGGTTCCTTTCCGGCGGCCCTCTCCGCGTTTTGGCGGAGGGGGCCGTTTTGTGTCCGGTCAAAACTGGAATTTCGGCCCGGATTGTGATAAAATGAGACCAATAGACTGGATGCGTCGGTTTCTGCGCATCGCAAGAGAGGGTGAATGAACATGTTTCGTGGAGCGAGACGCTCTGATCTGGACGCTATCATGCAAATTTATGCCCGCGCCCGGCAGGAAATGGCCGCCAGCGGCAACCCGACCCAGTGGGGGACGAGCTTTCCCCCGCAGGACCTGATCGAAGAGGACATCGACACCAACCGCCTGTTCGTGTATCTGCACAACGGTGAGATGGAGGCCGTGTTCGCCTTCGTCCTCGGCCCGGACCCGACCTATGCAAAGATCGAAGACGGCCAGTGGCTGAACGATGCGCTGCCCTATGGCACCATCCACCGGCTGGCCTCGGCGGGCAAGCGCCCCGGCGTGGCGACCGATGTCATCAACTGGTGTCTGGAGCACTGCGAGAGCCTGCGGGCCGATACCCACGCGGACAACAAGATCATGCAGCACCTGCTGGAAAAGAACGGCTTCACCCGCTGCGGCATCATCCATGTGGCCGATGGAACGCCCCGCATCGCCTACCAGCGCCTGTCGCGGGAGGGGATGGCACGATGAAGGAATCGCTGAACGAAGCCGTTGCCGCCCTGCGGCCGGAGATGACCGCCGCTTTGCAGCGGCTGGTGCGGAAGAAGAGCGTGGAAGGGCCGGAGCTGCCCGGCAAGCCCTTCGGTGCAGATGTGGACGCCTGCTTTACAGAGGCGCTGACCCTCTGCCGTGAGCTGGGGTTCGAGACGACCGACCTCGACCGGTACATCGGCTGGTGCGAGATCGGTTCCGGCGACGAGATGGTGGCCGTGCTGGGCCATCTGGACGTCGTGCCCGAAGGCGAGGGCTGGCACCACCCGCCCTATGGGGCCGAGATCGTGGACGGCCGGCTCTTTGGCCGGGGAGCCATCGACGACAAAGGCCCGGTGGTGGCCAGCCTGTTTGCGCTGAAGGCCATCCGGGACCTGAACATCCCGCTCCGGCGCCGGGTGCGTCTGCTCTTCGGCTTGAACGAGGAGACCAACGACCGGGATGTCTTCTATTACCGCGACCACGGTGGCGAGATCCCGGTGCTGGGTTTTACGCCCGATGGCGAATACCCGCTCATCAACGGCGAAAAGGGCATCCTGAACGAGAGCTATGCGGTGCAGCTGCACCAGACCGGGGCCTGGAAGCTGGTCTCGGTCCGGGGCGGCGTGGCCGGCAATGTGGTGCCGGACTACGCCTGCGCCGAGCTGACCGCCCCGGCGGGGGCTTCCCTTCCGGCGGCTGCGCACATCACCTGCACCGCCATCCCCGGCGGCTGGAAGGTGGAAGCCGACGGCGTTTCGGCCCACGGCAGCCACCCCGAACAGGGGCAGAATGCCATCGGGCGGCTGGCGCTCTATCTGGAACAGCTCCCGCTGGAAGGCGACGCCAAGAAGGCCGTGGCCTTCCTGGCAGAAACGCTGGGCATGGACCCCTACGGCGAACGGCTGCTGGGCCACCGGCTGGAAGACGACCTCTCCGGCCCCATGAGCTGCAATCTGGGCCTCATCGAGGGCGACGAGACGCACCTCTGGGGCAAGCTGAACTACCGCTACCCCGTCACCAAAACGGTGGACGACTGCGCCCCCGCCGTCAAGGCCGCCTTCGAGGCCGCCGGCTGGGCGCTGGACCGGTCCGTCCATAAACAGAAGCTCTATTACCCGGAGCAGACCCCGCTCGTGCAGGCGCTGCTGGGCGTCTACCGCGACGCCACCGGCGACCGGTCTGCCCCCAAGTGCATCGGCGGCGGCACCTATGCCAAAGTCCTGCCGAACACGGTGGCCTTCGGCCCCATCTTCGACGGCGACCCGGTGACGGAACATCAGCCGGACGAGTTTATCGACCTGGACCGTCTGGTGCAGAACGCACAGATCATTGCGCAGGCTGTGGTCAAACTGGCCAACCTGCCGCTGGAATAAGGAGGATGGGCGTATGAAGATCACGCAGGTGCGGCTGGGCCGCATTTCCACCCCGCTGCGGGTGCCGTTCAAAACGGCACTGCGCACCGTCAACAGCGTCGAGGACGTCATCGTGGAGCTCCACACCGACACCGGTGCCGTGGGCTACGGTGAGGCACCGCCCACCGGCGTCATCACCGGCGACACGGCCGGGGCCATCATCGGGGCCATCCAGGACCACATCGCCCCGGCCATCCTCGGCCATGACATCGACGAGTTCGAGGACCTGACCGCTGCCGTGCAGAAGGCCCTCGTCCACAACACCAGCGCAAAGGCTGCGGTGGATATGGCACTGTGGGACCTGCTGGGCCAAAAGTACAATGCCCCGGTCTACCGGATGCTGGGCGGTGCCCGGAAGAACATCGTCACCGACATCACCATCAGCGTGAACCCGCCGGAGGAGATGGCGCGGGATGCCCGCACCGCCATCGCCCGCGGGTACGACTGCCTGAAGGTCAAGGTCGGCATCGACCCGGAACTGGATGTGGCCCGGCTGGCCGCAGTCCGCGAGGCGGTGGGCAGAGAGGTCTGCATCCGCATCGACGCGAACCAGGCCTGGAACGCCAAGCAGGCCGTCCGCATCCTGAACCAGATGCAGGACAAGGGGCTGGACATCGAGTTCGTGGAGCAGCCCGTCCCGGCGGCAGACCTGGAGGGGATGCAGTACGTCACCCGCCACGCAGACGTCCCGGTGCTGGCCGACGAGAGCGTGTTCAGCCCGGCGGATGCCCTGAAGATCATGCAGACCGGCGCGGCCGACCTCGTGAACATCAAGCTGATGAAGTGCGGCGGTATCACCAACGCGCTGCGGATCGCGGCGGCGGCAGAGGTGTACGGCGTCGAGTGCATGATCGGCTGTATGCTGGAAGCAAAGATCTCGGTCAACGCTGCCGTGGAGCTGGCCTGCGCCAAAAAGATCATCACCCGGATCGACCTCGACGGCCCGGTGCTGTGCAGCGAAGACCACATCCTCGGCGGTGCCGTCTTTGACGAAAAGAACATCACCGTCTCTGATGCGCCCGGCCTCGGCATCCAGGGCTTCGTCCCCGGCAAGGTGCAGTATCTCGGCTGAACTGTGAAAAAAACGGACCTCCTCCCATCTGAAAACAGACGGGAGGAGGTCTTTTTCTGTCGAATTGTATTCCGTGCAAGGACGATAAAAAACTTCGTGTTTGGAGATGGGTAGATGAAAAGCCGAAAAAAGTGGGCGAAATCGTTGACTTTTTGGGAGCCAGAGGCTATAATTACACATGTTCCGCGTAGAGGAATGGGAAAATTTGTGCGCGATAGGCGCACAATAAATGGAAAGAGGAGTGTTTGAATATGAAAACGCTGAAGGCTCTCGTGGCAAAATACAATGCCGCCAGCCTCATCCTGCGCATTCTGGTGGGCCTGCTCGTCGGCGTGGTGCTGGCGCTGGTGGTGCCCGGTGCAGGCTGGGTGGAAGAGTTCGGCAACCTGTTCGTCGGTGCGCTGAAGGGCATTGCCCCGGTGCTGGTCTTTGTCATCGTGGCAAGCGCACTGGCGCAGGGCACCTCCAAATTGGACCGCCGGTTCGGTACGGTCATCTGGCTGTATATGCTGACCACCTTTCTGGCGGCGGCCATTGCGGTCGTCACGAGCTTTCTGTTTCCGCAGACCATCGTTCTGGCAGAGGCTGCGGAGTCAGAAGTGGTGCCGCAGGGCCTTGGCGAGGTGCTGAGCACCCTGCTGACCAATTTTGTGGCAAATCCCATCAGCGCCCTGCTGAACGGCAACTACATCGGCATCCTGTTCTGGGCCTGCCTGTTCGGTCTGGCAATGAAGAAATACGGTACGGAGAGCACCAAGGTCTTCCTGGCTAACACCGCCGACGCGGTGTCCCAGATCGTCCGCTGGATCATCAATCTGGCTCCCTTCGGCATCATGGGTCTGGTGTATACCAACGTGGTGAACAACGGCCTGTCCATCTTCACCCAGTACGGCAGACTGCTGGCCCTGCTGGTCGGCACCATGCTCTTCATGGCACTGGTGGTCTCGCCGTTCATCATCTTCCTGTATCTGCACTGCAATCCGTATCCGCTGGTCTTCCGCTGCCTGCGTGAATCCGGCCTGACGGCCTTCTTCACCCGCAGCTCGGCCGCGAACATCCCTGTCAACATGACCCTGTGCGAGAAGCTGGGCCTGGACAAGGATATGTATTCCGTCTCCATCCCGCTGGGCGCGACCATCAACATGGACGGCGCGGCCATCACCATCACCATCATGACGCTGGCTGCGGCCAATACGCTGGGCCTGCAGGTCTCTCTGCCTGCGGCCATCCTGCTGTCGGTCATGTCGGCACTGGGTGCCTGCGGTGCCTCCGGTGTGGCGGGCGGCTCCCTGCTGCTCATCCCCATGGCCTGCTCCCTGTTCGGCATCTCGAACGACATCGCCATGCAGGTCGTCGGCGTCGGCTTCATCATCGGCGTCGTGCAGGACTCCGTGGAAACGGCCCTGAACTCTGCCGGTGACGTCGAGTTCGCCGCCACCGCCGAGTATCACCAGTGGCGCAAGGCAGGCAAGCCCCTGCCGGAGTTCCTGGGCGGAAAAAAGTAAAACGAAAATGCACATCGGCCTCCCTGCTGTTCTGGCGGGGAGGCTGTTTTTGCTGCATGGGTCTGGGACGGATCGCAGGCTTTTCGGCTCCAGAATAATGGAACGGCCATGTGCTCGTCAATGTATACAAGAAGTTTCGTGCAGAGGAAAAACCTTTTGTGAACGAGAAACAATGAACGAAAAAACGTAAAAAATGCAACTATAAATTCATAGAATGTTCATAGTTTATTCTGCCTTTCTTCATAAACAGATGGCATAATATGGCCATCCCAAGAGGGAAAGGAGATGAAAATTATGAAGGTTCTGAAGAAGATCGCTCAGATCATCGGCGAGGTTTGCTCCGTCAACGCTGGCATCGATTTCTACGCTGGCTAATGAAAAGTTCTGGTTCCTGTGGGAAAGTGGAACACGAACTTTTGAGCAGATAAAAAAGCAAAACGCTTTGATGATAGAACAAAGGGGAGCCCCCGCAGCCATCTGGCTTGCAGGGGCTCCCTTTTTTGCGTCCGGGAATGGGTCAGTCGATGAAGTTTGCCTTTTGCAGGGCGGTCAGGATGAGCGGGATGAGGATGAGCTGGGCAATGATGCCGGGGATGGCGGTGAGCAGCGCACCGGACAGGAACGCCGAGAACGGGAAGGCCGAGCCGGACAGACCCGCCAGCACGAACCGCACGGCACCCCAGACCAGACGGCCCGCTGCCATGGCGGTGACGAGAGCGGCATACATCATGGGCAGCGTGTGCCGAACTTTTTTGTACATCCAGCCCGCCACAGCGCCGTAGGTGGCCAGCTCAAAGGCCATGGCGATGGCGATGGGGTACAGCGGGGGCATCCCGAACAGCACCGAGCGCAGCAGCGGCGCGAGGAAGCCCAGGGCCAGGCCCCAGGGGCCGCCCAGCACAAAGCCGGCCAGCAGCACCGGAAAGTGCATGGGGCAGAGCATGTTGCCGACCTGGGGCACATGGCCGGTGATCATGGGCAGGACGAAGGCCAGCGCCAGAAACAGCGCGGCCAGGACGCGATCCCGTGCGGGAGAGTGGGTCTTGGTGTTCATGAATGGTTCCTCCTCTGGGCAGACAAAAAAGGGGCCTGCCCCGGCGTTCCTCGCCAAAGGCAGACCCCTTCATGGTGTCCGTTCAACAATCTGCAATGAAAAAATGAAGCCGGGCTTCGGCCCGGTGCCCGGCTTCGTGCCGGAATTGTGAAAATTATAGCAGATGCGGCGAACGCTGTCAAGATGGAAGGAAGCCTTGCAATTTTCACAAAAACGGAAGCAATTGAGCAGCTTTTTGCTAATTGATGTACATTTTGACGAAAGAACCTTGACGTTTTTACATAGAATAGATAATATATACTTGAAAAATAGCGTATTGGGGCGCAACAGCCCGCTGCGCAGACATTCCGATGCAAACGCTGAGGTTCATACGGGAGGACCATCATGACAAATGCAGAAAAACTCACCCTGGCAAAGCACGCCTGCCACATCCGCATGGGCGTGATCGAGGGCACGCACAGCGCCAAGTGCGGCCATCCGGGCGGCAGCCTGGACATCGCCGAAGTGCTGTCCTACCTCTATTTTGTAGAGATGAACGTCGATCCGAAGGCTCCGAAGGACCCGGACCGTGACCGTCTGGTGCTCTCCAAGGGCCACGCAGCCCCCGGCCTGTACGCAGCGCTGGCCGAGCGCGGCTTCTTCCCGGTGGAAGACCTCAAGACTCTGCGCAAGATCGGCAGCTACCTGCAGGGCCACCCCAATATGAACAGTGTGCCGGGCGTGGATATGTCCACCGGCAGCCTGGGCCAGGGCATCTCTGCCGCCGCCGGCATGGCACTGGGTGCCAAACACGCAGGCAAGGCCCTGAACGTCTATGCCATCGTGGGCGACGGCGAGGTCGAAGAGGGCGAGTGCTGGGAAGCCTTTATGTTTGCCGCACACTACGGCCTGTCCAACCTCTGCGTCTTCCTGGACCGCAACCGCCTGCAGATCGACGGCCCCACCGAGAACGTCATGAGCAGCGAGCCGCTGGAAGACAAGCTCCGCGCCTTCAATTTCAATGTCCTGACCATCGACGGCCACGACTACGACCAGATCGAGAAGGCCATCGCAGCCTTCCACGCAGAGAGCGAGAAGCCCACCTGCATCCTGCTGGACACCATCAAGGGCAAGGGCGTCTCCTTTATGGAGAACGCCGTTGAGTGGCACGGCAAGGGCCCCAATGACGAGGAATATGAGATCGCCATGAAGGAACTGACCGCAGCCTATGCCGCGCTGGAAGAGGAGGAAAAGTAAGATGGCAGATGTGAAGAAGATTGCGACCCGTGACAGCTACGGCAACACCCTGAAGGAGCTGGCTGCAGAGGGTCACGACGACATCGTGGTGCTGGACGCCGACCTGGCCGCCGCCACCAAGACCGGCATGTTCCGCAAGGCATATCCGGACCGCCACTTTGACTGCGGCATTGCCGAGGGCAACATGATGGGCGTGGCTGCAGGCCTGGCCACCATGGGCTATACCCCGTTCGTTTCCAGCTTTGCCATGTTTGCTGCGGGCCGTGCCTTTGAGCAGATCCGCAACTCCATCGCCTACCCCCGCCTGAACGTTAAGATCGGCGCGACCCACGGCGGCATTTCCGTCGGTGAGGACGGCGCTTCCCACCAGTGCTGCGAGGATTTCGCCCTGATGCGCAGCCTGCCCGGCATGACCGTCATCTGCCCCGCCGATGACGTCGAGGCCCGCGCAGCCGTCCGCGCCGCGTATGCGATGCAGGGCCCGGTCTACCTGCGCTTCGGCCGTCTGGCAGTGCCCGTCTTCCACGATGAGGCCAACTACCACTTCGAGCTGGGCAAGGGCGAGCAGCTCACCGAGGGCAACGACATCGCCATCATCGCCACCGGCCTGATGGTCAACGAAGCCCGTCTGGCGGCAGAGCAGCTGGCCGCTGAGGGCATCCACGCCCGCGTCATCAACATCCACACCATCAAGCCGCTGGATGAGGAGATCGTCATCCAGGCGGCAAAGGAGTGCGGCAAGGTCATCACCGCCGAGGAGCACAGCGTCATCGGCGGTCTGGGCGAGGCTGTCTGCGCCGTCCTGAGCGAGAAGTGCCCCACCCCCGTCCGCCGCGTCGGTGTGCAGGACAAGTTCGGCTGCTCCGGCCCGGCCTGGGATCTGCTGAAGCTGTACGGCCTCGATGCCGCCACCATCTGCAAGACGGCCCACGAGATGCTGTAAGAAGAACTGCAAATGCAAAGCGCCTGTCGGCAGATGCTGACAGGCGCTTTTTGCTGGGTTCAGATGCGGGTGAAGGGCACCATGCCGTGCTCTTCGGGGGTGTAGTATTCCATGAGGGCCAGATAGTTCTCGCCCTCGTGGCAGTAGGCGGCGCGGAGGACGCTGTCCAGTTCGCCTCGCATCGAGACGAGCTTGACGATATACTGCGCCATGATCCGGACGATGTTGGACTCGATGCCGTAGCACAGGCCGACGGCCAGCACGGGGATGATGATCTGCTGGGCCAGCAGGGGCACGTTCTGGCCGAACCGCTCCAGAATGGGGCGGCTCATTCTGGAAGCGGCCCAGACGCTGCGGGCGATGGTCCAGAAATCGAACTGGTGCATGTTGGAAAGGCTCTGCAGCCGGAGGACGATCTCCTCGTCGGACAGGATCTTGCCGTAGAGCGCCTCATCCTCGGTGCGGATGAAGGCGCATTGCAGCATGTCCATGATGGCGGGTTCGAACTTTTCGTGGAAGATCTCCTTGCTGCCGCAGAAGTTCTCGACCGCGCGGATGACGGCAGTGGCGTCCTCGGCGGTGGCAAGGCTGCTGATCTCCAGCGGCACCGGCCCGTAGGAAGCACCCAGAGCGTCGAGGTCAGCCAATTCGGTCCGGTTCCGGGTGGCGGGCAGGAAGCGGTCGTTGCCGTTGCGGTGGTAGCCCCAGTCGGAAGGAAGCACGCGGGTGACGAGGTCGCCGCTGGAAAGGATGTTGAAGATGTTGCTCTCGCCCCAGGTGACGCGCAGCGAGCCGTCGGCCTTGTGGTTGTTGTCGAAATCCAGCTGCATGTCCGGCTGGTCGGCGGCGGTCAGGGCCGCAGGGGTGGCAAAGGTGTAGACGAAGCAGTTGGCCTTATCCAGCTGCGGCAGAGCGTTCAGCGCCTTGGCGGCAAGGAGGTTCGCGATGATGGCCCCGCGGCTGTAGCCGCCGATCCAGAGCTTGAGCTCTCCGGGGTCTCCCTCCTGTGCGATCTGCGCCAGATAGGCCTTGAGGGAGGCAAACACGGCGGCCACCGGCGTCGTGAAGCCGTAATGGGCGCTGGTGGAGCCGGTGTGGACGTTGCTGGCCCACTCGCCGCCATAACCGCCGCCCCGCAGCATCAGGGCCACGAGGGTGCGTGTTTTGCCGTTGTGGGGGTAGCGCTTCCGTGCCAGCGAGTAGCCCACGTAATCCCCGGCCTTGCCGGTGTCGATGTCGTAGTTGTAGAAACGGGCATCCCCGAAGCCCAGCAGCTCATAGGCGGCGGCGAGGTTCGCCTCGCGGCCCACAGAGCCGTTGACCCAGTACTGCGGGATGCTGACGGCCGCAGTGAACGCGGCCATGACCATGCCCAGCGTCACGAAGGCCAGCTGGTGGTCGTACTCGGTGGCCGGGTGGTCGAACAGGCTCTCGGAGTAGTAGAAATCGTGGGTGATATCCAGATTGCTCAGGATGCTGAGAAACGGCAGCGGATAGGTGCCGTCCGGCACGGCATGGCCCACCGGCTGCGCCGCAGCGGCAGAGCCAGCCGGGAGCAGCAGCCCGCCGACGGCCGAAAGCCCCAGCGCCTTGCAAAAATCCCGTCGCTTCATACGATGTCGTCCCCTTCCTCAGTTTTTTCTAGTATATCGCATCCCGGCATCAAAAATCAACGGGGCAGCTGCATTTTGCAGCCGCCCCGCGGTGTGTTATCATGAGATTCAGTCGAGGTGCTGGCAGTACTCGACGATGTGGCGGAACATCTGTTCCACAGCCGGGGCCATGGCGGTGGGCCGCTGAACGGCCAGACCGACCACACGGTCTTCTTCCGGCTGGATGGGGTAGATCTTGACCCCGGCCGTGCACTTGCGCAGCAGCATCCGGGGCATGATGGAGATGCCCAGACCGGCTTCCACCATCGCGATGTTGGACTGGTCGTCGATGACGTGGCAGCGGCGCTCGGTGGCGATGGAATATTTCTTGAGGAACTGGCGCATCTCGGCGTCGGTGGCATCCCACTGGACGACGAAGTTCTGGCCGTTCATCAGCTCCGGCGTCATCACGCCGCGAGGCGGTTCGGGCCAGTCCATGGGGGTGATGCAGAGCAGCGGCTCACGGAACAGCTCGGTGAGAGTGAACTCCTCCCGGCAGTTGTTGGAGAGGAAGGCCATGTCCACCTGCCCGGTGCGCAGCCATTCCTTCACGTCGTCGTAGGTGCCCTGATAGACCTCGACCTCGATCTGCGGGAACTGGGCCATGAAGCCCTTGAGGATGTCGGGCAGCAGCCCAGCACAGACGGAGTTGAAAGCGCCCAGCTTCACTTTGCCCTTCTCCAGGCCGTTCAGCCGTGCGATGCTCTGCTGCAGGGCCTCGTCGCTGTTCAGGACGGCCCGGATGGACGGATAGAGCGAGGCACCGTAGCTGGTCATGGTGACGCCGTTCTTGCCGCGGTTGAATAAGGTAAAGCCCAGCTCAGCCTCCATCACCGCAATGGCGTGGCTGATGGCAGACGGGGTCAGGTGCAGCTGCTGGGCGGCTTTGTTAAAGCTGCCCTGCCGCGCGACTGCGTCGAAAATTTCATAGGAAAACAGCGTCATATCCCATGCCTCCTTCCGTTTTCTCGTTCGGAGACGCTTCATTCTCTGTGAATCTTTTTCATCTTTGATTTGAGATAGTTCAATTATCTTCTTGATTGTACTATTCCGGGCTCGTTCTGTCAAGCATTTTCGGGCCGATTTCTTGGCACAGCAGGCGGATTTTGTCAAATCGGATGCAGGATTTGGAGAAGAGAGATCGTATAAAACAAAAGAACGAAAAAAGACACGGTGCAAACGATCGAAATGAGGGAAATTGAATGGAAACACTTCAGACACAGACCCGGCTGGGCCTGAGCGGAACGGCGCTCAAGCTCGCTGCCTGCATCACCATGCTCATCGACCACATCGGGGCCTCCTGCATCGAGGCGACCTATGGGGTCGCATACCGGACGCCGCCGCAGATCCTGCAACTGGATCGGGTGCTGCGGCTCATCGGGCGGCTGGCCTTTCCCATCTTCTGCTTCCTGCTCGTGGAAGGCTTCCTCCACACCCACGACGTGAAAAAATACATCGGGCGGCTGTTCCTGTTTGGGCTTCTCAGCGAGGTACCCTTTGACATGGCTTTCTTCAAGACGCCGTTCCATTGGGGCAATCAGAACGTGTACTGGACGCTGGCGCTGGGTGTGCTGGCCATGGCGCTGCTGCAAAAATCCGAGGATGCCGACGGCAATGCGGCCTGGACAGGCCGTCTCGCAGCGCTGGCCTGCGCAGTGGTGGCCCAGCTGGCGGGGACAGACTATGGGGCCATTGGCGTCGCGCTCATCGTGGCGCTGTACCTGACCCGGAACGACCGGAGGTATCAGTGCATCATCGGCGCGGGGATGATGCTGTTTGAGATCACGGCCCCGCTGGCGTTCGTGCTGCTCTGGTTCTACAACGGTGAGCGCGGCCGCTGCCCGCAGTGGGCCAAATGGGCATTCTACGGGTTCTATCCTGTGCATCTGACGCTGCTGGCGCTGGTGACGAATCTGCTCCTGGCATGAAAATACAGCCGCCCCGGAAGCCCCGGAGCGGCTGCTTTTTTGTGCCCGACAATGGAAAAAGCCCGATGAACTCAAAGGATCATCGAGCTTTTTCTTGGCGGAGTAGGAGGGATTTGAACCCTCGCGCCGTTGTTTAGACGACCTACGCCCTTAGCAGGGGCGCCTCTTCGGCCTCTTGAGTACTACTCCAGAGCAAA